>Ga0302219_10000004_pt1 | contig 255430 bp, 204 predicted proteins | sample II_Palsa_E1_2_FD_194569 | JGI IMG/M metagenome (GOLD analysis project Ga0302219, IMG submission 194569) | Peat permafrost microbial communities from Stordalen Mire near Abisko, Sweden - II_Palsa_E1_2 | ecosystem: Environmental > Terrestrial > Soil > Palsa > Peat permafrost | place: Sweden...
AACCTATTGACACACCACACTTAGGTCCTAGGTCTCGGGTGTTAGGCCTCAAGGCCTGTTCATCGACCGCGCGTTCATGATCCTAAGACCTAGCACCCAAGACCTTAATCACGTGGCCAAGCGCAGAACCTGGATTGCGGCTGCCTGCTCGCGCCGCCTGGCCTGAATCTCGATGAACACATTCACCAGCGACACCGCCGCCGGCGTCACTCCGGGAATGCGCGAGGCCTGCGCCAGGGTTCGCGGCTGCACATGGCACAACTTCTCCTGCACTTCGCGCGAGAGCCCGCTGACCGAGCGGTAGTCGAACCAGCCTGGGATCGATCGTTGCTCGGATTTTTTCATGCGCTCCATGGCGCGCTGTTGTTGCAGCAGGTAGCCCTCGTACTTGATCTCCGTCTCCACCGATTTAAGCTCGTTGCGGATCTCGGAAGAAATGCTTGCCACGGATTCACGCGGATTCGCACGGATTTCTTCCCGTTCAAAGAAAACTGGATTCAGCTTGCGGAGAACAACAACGAGCTGTTCAATCGTGATCTCGGGGCGCTTTAGCAATTGCGCGCAAGTCTGGCCGATCGCCGTGCTCAAGTCACGAGCCGGTGCGCTGGCAGCGACAACGGGTTCCCTTCGACTTCGCTCAGGGCAAGCCTCGTCGCTTCGCTCTTCGGAATGACGCACCGCAGCAATGCTATTCAGAATTTCGGGCGTCAACCTTGTGCTTTCCAGCAACTTCTTCAGGTTGCCGAGCCGCTCTTGCTTGGCTTGGAAATCCCCCCACGCGCCATCCGAGATCAACCCTACGCGCCGCCCATGCGGCGTGAGTCGCCGATCGGCATTGTCAATACGCAGGTGCAGGCGGAATTCCGCGCGTGAGGTAAACATTCTGTACGGCTCATTCGTTCCCTTGGAAATAAGGTCATCAATGAGAATCGCGGTGTAAGCCTCGGTACGATCCAGGATCAGCGGCGGCTCCGCTTTCACGTGTAACGCCGCGTTGATACCCGCCATCAGCCCCTGGCACGCCGCTTCTTCGTACCCGGAGGTGCCGTTGATCTGGCCCGCGAGAAACAGGTTGGCAATCTTCTTTGTCTCCAGAGTGCGCTGCAACTCGGTGGGATCGATGGAGTCATACTCGATGGCATATCCCGGCCGAAGCATCTCCGCATTCTCGAGTCCAGGAATGGATTTCAGAATCTCCATCTGCACTTCCACCGGCAGCGATGTACTCATTCCATTGACGTAGATTTCGTGCGTATTCAGCCCCTCGGGTTCGAGGTAAAGTTGGTGCATTTCTTTGTCCGGAAATTTGATGATCTTGTCTTCGATCGACGGACAATAGCGCGGCCCAATCGACTGAATCTGCCCGCTATACATCGGTGAGCGATGCACATTCTCACGGATGATGCGGTGCGTCTCGGGAGAAGTCCACGCGATGTAGCAGGGCACCTGCGAATCGTGATGCGCTACCCGCTTGGTGCGAAAACTAAATGGCGTCGGGTCGGCATCGCCAGGTTGAAGCGTGAAGCGAGACCAGTCAATGGATCGTCCATCCAGCCGCGGCGGCGTTCCCGTCTTCAGGCGGCAGCCGCGCAAACCCAGCTTCTTCAGCGACTCGCCGAGCAAAACCGCATTCGGTTCGCCCGAGCGTCCTGCCGGATACTGTTGTTCCCCGCAATGAATCAGCCCGTTGAGAAAGGTGCCAGTAGTGATGATGACAGCTTGCGCGCCCACAGTGCGGCCGTCGCGCAGGCGAACTCCAAGTACCGGGTACCTAGTACCTAGTCCCAAATCATCCGCCTCGCTCGGTACTGGGTACTCGCTACTCGGTACTTCCACAATCAACTCAGCCACTTCCGCCTGCTTGATCTTGAGATTCGGCTGCGACTCCAGCACTTCGCGCATCTTGAGCCGATACGCCTGTTTGTCGCATTGCGCGCGTGGCGACCATACTGCCGGGCCGCGCGAAGTATTGAGCAACCGGAACTGGATGCCGACCGCATCGGTGATCTCGCCCATGATGCCGCCGAGCGCATCGACCTCGCGAACCAGATGCCCCTTAGCGATTCCTCCAATGGCCGGGTTGCAGGACATCTGCGCAATCAAATCGACGTTCAGCGTGTAGAGCGCGGTCTTCAACCCCATGCGCGCCGCAGCCATCGCAGCCTCGCACCCGGCATGGCCGGCGCCGACTACAACGACATCGAATTGTTCCGTGAACTGCATCTGCGGCAATGTGAGTGTTCTCTTTCTGCTTTCATTCTAACAAGTTGGCGGCGTTCGTGATCTCCATCACTTGCCGCACCCCACTCTCAACCGTATAGTAGGGTTTTATACCAGCACCCAAGGGGGCATCATGAATAGCACTCAGTTCTTCGAGCAATTGGAGGGATCAATCGCCCGCTACGATCTGCTTTGTCATCCCTTTTACAAGGCATGGGCCGCGGGCGAACTGTCGCGCGAAGATCTGCGCGAGTATGCCCGCAACTACTTCCATCACGTGGAAGCATTTCCCCGCTATCTGGCCGAGTTTGCGCTCCGCCTCGACGAGAGTGATTTGCGAAAAGCAGTGCTCGCTAATTTGGTTGACGAGAAGGGTCGCGCCGGCAAATCGGGCAAAGAAGCTGTACCGCACTCCGAGCTTTGGCTCGATTTTGCCGAAGGCATGGGCGCCAGACGGGACATGCAATGGCACCTGCCCGTTTCGCAGATCGAGGACCTCATCCGGTATTTCCACGGCGTGGCCAGTGAAGGCACGGCGGAGCAGGCGCTGGCGGCATTTTACGTTTATGAATCCCAGGTGCCCCGCATCGCCAAGGAGAAAGAGCGCGGTTTGCGCGAAATGTACGGAGCCGACGATAAAACCTGCGGCTACTTTGCCCTGCATGCGACGGCTGACGTCTACCACTCCAATGTCTGGCGGGAACAACTGGAGCGGCGCATTGCGAAGAATCCGGAGGCTGCGGAAGCGGCTCTGGACGCAGCCGAAAATGCCGCCAGGATGTTGTGGCAGGCTCTCGATGGCATCGAGACTGCTCGCTTGAGTTACGCGCGCAATTGATACCTTAGGAGCCAATGATTCTTGCGGTCGGATTTCCGGCATCATTGGCTCCTCGTCTCTAATTTCTGAACGGAACAACGAAACCCGCATGGCGAAAGAGATTCCCATCGGCGTCCGCGCCGAAGCCCAGGAAACAGTCGAATTCAAACATACTCTGGCGGCTCATCACTCCGAATTGCCGCCCGTCTATTCCACTCCCGATATGATCCGCCTCATGGAGACCGCGGCATTTCTCGCGCTTCAGCCCTACTGTGAAGGGGACGAAATTACGGTGGGAACGTCGATCAACATTCAGCACCGGGCAGCAAGCGGCATCGGCGCGCACATTCACGCCGAGGCTGTGCTGGAGTCATTCGATGGTCGCTTCTACGTGCTGCGAGTGAGCGCCCGCGACGAGGTGCGGGAAATCGGCCGCGGCACCGTGGGCCGGGCCGTCGTGAGCCTGGGAAACTTTGCCAAACATTGAAGACATTACGATGAAAGCCCGTGACAATTTTGTTTTCACAACGGCGCATATCAATTTCGCTCCGCGTGCAGAACTGTGAGCGGTCCCGTTTCCATTGAGATCTGTGTGGATTCAGCCGCCTCCGCGACCGCGGCAGAACTGGGCGGAGCTAATCGCGTAGAACTCTGCAGTAATCTTTCCGAAGGCGGCGTCACTCCCAGCTTTGGACTGCTGGAACTGGTGAGGTCCCGAATCTCCATCGGCCTTCATGTAATGATTCGACCGCGTGGTGGCGAATTCTGCTATGCGGTGGACGAATTTGAAACCATGCGGCGCGACATTCTGATCGCGCGAAAAATCGGCGCGGATGGCGTTGTGCTCGGCATCCTCCTCCCTGACGGGAGCGTCGATGTCGGACGTACACGCCAGTTAGTAGAGCTGGCCAGACCTCTTACCGTTACGTTCCATCGCGCCTTTGACACGAGCCCGGATCTCTTTCGTGCCTTCGAGGATGTCTGCGTAACAGGCGTGAACCGGCTTCTTACTTCGGGAGGAGAGCAAACCGCCGCGCTGGGCATCGACAAAATTGCCGGACTGGTACAAGCTTCCAGCGGCCGCGTCGCCATCATGGCGGGCGGAGGCATCCGTGAGCACAATGTCGCCTCTGTGATAGAGAGAACGGGCGTCGGAGAGATCCACTCAGGATTAAGCAACTCCGTCTCCGACCCTGCGACCTGTTCGCATCCAAGGATCTCGATCGGGAGCGCTGAGCGCGGTGAGTATCAAGCCTTTCAGGTGCTTCCGCAGGATGTCCGGAAGTTCCGCGACGCAGCCGCGCTGGCTCGAATCTGATGCTTCGATGAACCCTTTAATTCTGATCGGCGTCATCTCCGATACCCACGGGCTGCTTCGTCCCGAGGCGATCAAGGCTCTACGCGGGTCGGATCACATCATCCATGCCGGGGATGTCGGCGCACCCGAGATTCTTGACGAACTCCGCGCCATTGCTCCCGTAACTGCCGTTCGCGGCAACATCGACAAGGCCGCCTGGGCGCAGCAACTGCCGGAGAATGAAGTGCTCGAAGTTGCCGGCGTCTGTATCTACGTGCTGCACGACCTGGCGCAATTGGATCTTAAACCGAAAGCCGCGGGATTCGCGGCTGTGGTGAGTGGACACAGTCATGTTGCCAAGCAGGAGACCCGGGATGGCGTTCTCTATTTCAATTCCGGCAGCGCGGGACCGCGGAGGTTCAAGTTGCCGGTGAGTGTGGGCCGGCTTTTCGTCGAAAACGGAAAATTGCGATGCGAGAGACTGCCATTACTGGCCGCTGACCACTAGCCACTGACCAGTGATCACTGTTCGGTTGCTACAATCGCAGAACACAAATGTCCATTGAGTTTCGTGTCGAGTCACACGCTGGCGCGGCCCGTGCCGCCCGACTGCTTACGCCGCACGGCGAGATTGAGACCCCCGTATTCATGCCCGTGGGCACGGCTGCAACCGTTAAAGCCGTTCCGCAGGATGTTCTCGAGGAACTTGGCGTCCAAATTCTTCTGGGAAATACTTACCACTTGTACTTGCGGCCCGGAGTCGAAACCGTGCGCCATTTCGGCGGCTTGCATGGCTTCATGGCATGGCCGCGGGCAATCCTGACCGATTCGGGCGGCTTTCAGGTTTTTAGCCTGAACGAGTTACGCAAAGTCTCCGAGGAGGGCGTTACCTTCCGCTCGCATCTCGACGGCTCATCGCACTTCTTCAGCCCAGAAAATTCCATGGCCGCGCAGATCGGACTCGGCGCCGACATCATCATGGCCTTTGATGAATGCACGGAATATCCCGCCGACCGTGCCCGCACCCAGGCTTCGATGGAATTGACCTTGCGCTGGGCAGCCCGCAGCAAGAAATACTTTGACGAGCACAAGCATGAAGTGCCGTGGAAAGGCAGTGGTCAGTGGTCAGTGTCCAGTGGCCAGCAAACCGAGATTCCTCGCTTTGCTCGGAACGACAAGGTAGTTACTGGCCACTGGCCACTGACCACTGACCACTGCTCCCAGTCCCTCTTCGGCATCGTCCAAGGCGGCATGGATCTGGCTCTCCGAAAAGAATCCGCCGAGCGCACCATCGAGATCGGATTTCCCGGTTACGCCATCGGCGGACTCAGCGTCGGCGAGCCCCGCGAGCGCACGCGCGACGTCATCGAAGCCACGCTCGAGCACCTTCCCGCCGACAAGCCCCGCTACGTGATGGGAGTCGGAACCCCCGAAGAGATTGCGGAATACGCCCGTCTTGGCGTCGATATGATGGATTGCGTTCTGCCCACGCGCGCCGCCCGCCACGGCCTGCTCTTCACTTCCGAAGGAAAAATTTCCATCAAACAGGCGCGCTACGCCCAGGATGCCGCTCCCCTCGACCCCAATTGCTCCTGCCGCGTGTGCCAGCGCTATTCCCGGGCCTACTTGCGGCACCTTTACGCTTCAAATGAAGTGCTGGCCCAAGTCCTAAATACGCTCCACAACCTGAGTTTCTACCTTGACACTATGCGCCGGGTGCGTCATTCTATTCGACTTGGGGAAGATTCCCGTTTTCTCTAGCGTCTGGTCTCGCCGTATCCGTAGACCTCCCTAGAAAGACCTCCCTGGAAAGACCTCCCCGGATACAAGCCTGAGCACCGGATGGTCCGGCAGGAATCGATTGCACTCCCGTGGTGAAATGACAGGCCAGTGGCGCTCGCAGGCGTAGGCGGCGGTTCGCGGAAAAGGCCCGGAAGTGCGTGAGCAACGGAAATAGTCTGGTGAAGAAACTTTGGAAAATATGCACTTTTTCTTAGCAATGCAGGCTGCGGGCGGCGGAATGGGCTGGTTAAGCGTCGCGCCGCTCATCTTTATTTTTGCAATTTTTTATTTTCTTCTAATCCTTCCCCAGCAGCGCCGTCAAAAGAAGTGGACGGCCATGCTGGATGCGCTCAAGACTGGCGACAAGGTCGTGACAAGCGGCGGATTGCGCGGAACTATTATGGCCCTGAAGGACGACTCGGTTCATCTGCGGGTACCGCCTAACAATATCGTCGTGGAAGTAACCAAGGCTTCGGTGACCCAGGTCACGACCACCGAGGACGAAGTTAAAACCAAGTAATTGCGGCATAACCTAGCTGTTTTGGATTCGTTTTTATCATGAATAAGAATCTTCTTTGGAAGTGGCTACTTATCGTCGGAGTCCTGCTGGTGTTTTTGTTCGGGATCTTCGGCATTCCTCAAAGCTTTTCGGGCCAGGGCTTGCTGGCGTCCATGACCAATCGCATCCACCTTGGCCTGGATTTGCGTGGCGGAACTCATTTGATCCTGCAGGTGCAGGTCAACGACGCCGTCAACGTCGATTCCGACAATGCCGTTGAAGTCCTCAAAGAGCAGCTGAACAAGAAAAAGATTGCCTTCGCGGATATCTCCAAGCCCGATCCTCTGAATAGTCCGGACAAGGTCGTACTCAAAGGCGTCCCTACGGAAGGCCGCAAAGATCTTGTCGATATCACGAACGAGCGGCTCCCCGAGTACAACCTCACGTCGGGAGCTGAAAACACGTTTGTGTTGTCGATGAAGCCGCAGATGCTCAGCGAGATGAAAGATAAGGCCGTTACCCAGGCGATCGAGACCATTCGCAACCGAATCGACGCGCTGGGCGTGAGCGAGCCCACCATCCAGGAGCATGGCCTCGGCCAATATCAGATTCTGGTGCAGTTGCCCGGCGTGGACGATCCCGAACGCGTGAAGGGCCTCATTCAGTCCACCGCCATGCTTGAGATCAAGCAGGTATTGGGCGGCCCGTACCCGAGCGAAGATGCTGCCCGGCAGGATAAGGGTGGCGTGTTGCCGCCGGATGCAATTCTTTTGCAGGGGCACGGAGCACCGGGAGCCGCAGCCAACGAAGAGGCTTGGTACCTGGTGTCGCGCGTTTCCGCGGTTCGGGGAAAAGACTTGCGCGATGCGCAACCCAACACCGACCAGAACGGCCAGCCCAGCGTTCATTTCCAGCTCACCGGCGAGGGCGGACAGCGCTTCTATAACTTCACTTCCGCGCACGTCGGCGAAAGGCTGGGTGTGATTCTCGACAACCGGGTGCAGGAAGTCGCCAATATTAAAGAGGCCATCCGCGACACCGGTGAAATCAGCGGCGGCAGCATGAGCCAGCAGCAGGCCAAGGATCTGTCGATGATCCTCCGTTCCGGCGCTCTGCCGGCAGGCATTAAGTATCTTGAAGAGCGCACCGTTGGACCGTCGCTGGGCACGGATTCGATCCGCGCCGGGGTTCGCGCAGCTGTCGTCGGCATGTTGGCCGTACTGATCTTCATGCTCATCTACTACCGCGCTGCCGGTATTAACGCTGACGTGGCGCTGTTGCTGAACCTGATCATCCTGCTGGGATTTATGGGCTACTTCGAAGCCGTATTGACCCTGCCCGGAATCGCTGGAGTCATCCTCACCGTCGGTATGGGCGTGGATTCGAATGTGCTGATTTTCGAGCGCATCCGCGAAGAGCTGCGCAACGGCAAGACGCCGCCTTCGGCTGTGGATCAGGGCTTCAGTCACGCCTGGATCACGATCGTCGATACTCACGTCACCACGATCGTGTCGGCGGCAATTTTGTTCCTGTTCGGAACCGGACCGGTGAAGGGATTTGCCGTGACTCTGACCTTTGGTCTGCTGGCGAATTTGTTCACTGCCGTATTCGTTTCGCGTGTGATCTTTGACTGGATCCTGAGCCGCAAACAGCGCGGCGACGCGTTAAGCATTTAAGGAATTTGGTAATTGGGTAATTTAGTAATTTTGTAATTTGAAACCCAAAACCAAGCCGGTTAGGTTTTCAAATTACGAAATTACTAAATTACCCAATTACTAAATCGTTCACGAAGTCATAGATCTTACAAGGGGTCGAACTGGTGGAGTTCTTTCGCAATACAAACATCGATTTCCTCGGCAAGAAGTGGTATTTTCTCGCCTTTTCGCTGGTGTTCAGCGTGGCCGGATTAGTTTCCATGATCTTCTGGCACGGCATCCCGTACGGCGTGGACTTCCGCGGCGGAACGCTCGTCTACGTAAAGTTCTCGCACACGCCGGATGACAATGCTCTGCGTGCGGCCATGGACCGTGCCGGTCTCCACAACGCCAAGATTCAGCGCTACGACCAGCCCTCCAACAACGAAGTTCTGATCGACCTCGACGTGCAGGAAACCAGCGAGCAGGCCCTCGACCAGGGCAAGACCCGCATTATCAGCACGCTGGAGACGAACGCTCCCGCCGGAAAGATAGACCTGAACAACGCCAGCTCTCTCGCCATCAAGAATTATCTGATGGACAAAGATCCCCTGCACCTTGGCTCCGATGCTGACCAAAAATATACCCAGCAAGCGCAGGCCGTTGTGGATGCCCGGGACAAAGGGGCGGGTGGGGTGCTCAGTTCTTTCGACCAACTCAAGGGCGGTGTCGATCCCACCGTAGCGGCTTCTTTGCCGGATGGCTTCTATCTGTCAGATTTCAGCGTGCGCAACGTCGAAATCGTAGGCCCCCAAGTCGGCGCACAGCTCCGCCGGCAAGCGTTGCTGGCCACCGCCTATTCGCTGGCCGGAATGCTCATTTACCTTGGATTCCGCTTCGAGTGGATCTATGGCGTGGCCGCCGTGGTCACCGTCTTTCACGACACGCTGATCACCGTGGGCTTTTTCTCTCTGCTCAACAAAGACATTTCTCTGACTGTGATCGCTGCCATCCTTACTTTGATTGGTTACTCTAATAACGACACGATCGTGGTATTTGACCGCATCCGGGAAAACATTAAACTCATGCGGCGGGAGAAACTCTCGGAGATCGTTAACCGGAGCATCAACCAAACTTTAAGCAGAACCATCTTGACAGCGGGCCTAACCTTCCTTACCGTACTCGCACTCTATTTATTCGGTGGCGAGGTGCTTCGCGGGTTCAGCCTTGCCCTGGTAATCGGTATTTTGATCGGAACGTATTCGTCGATCGCGATTGCGGCGCCAATCTTGGTGGCTTATCAGGATTGGCGGATCAGCAAGGGCAAGCGGCCGGCCGCAATGCCCGTCCGGAGCAAGTAGTTGTCCCGATGGTGCGGCTCGCGATTTTGTGATACGCCTGTGTTTGTAGCTTTCACGTCCGAAAGCTTTATTTGTGCCTGTTCGGCAAGGCAGTCGATTTTGGGAGCAAAGGGGAGTCGGTCGGTGTCTAACTTTACGTAGGCTCTATAGCAGGGAGAGACAACTATGTTTGAAGATAGCCTTCTGGAATCCGGTGGCAGGTTGAAGACGAAGCGGGGACGCACCACGACCTTCGCGATCATTCTCGAAATAGCTTTGATCGGCGTCATGGTTCTGATGCCCCTCATCTTCACCGAGGCCCTACCCAAGCAACAGTTAATGACCTTCCTGGTGGCTCCGCCTCCGCCCCCTCCGCCCCCTCCGCCGGCAGCGGCTCCAGTCAAAATTGTTAAGCAGATTCAAACCGACATCGTTAACGGCGCCCTGCGCACCCCCACCAAGATTCCCCAAAAGATTCAGATGATTAAGGAAGACGAAGCCCCGCCTGCCATGGCATCTGCCGGTGTGGTCGGCGGCGTTCCGGGAGGCATTCCTGGCGGTCAGATGGGAGGCGTGATTGGTGGAATTATCAGTTCCACTCCTGTGGCCGTGCCCAAAGTCGCTGCCCCGCAGCGGGTCCGGGTTTCAGCGGGAGTTACTTCCGGTCTTTTGGTGCACCGAGTTCAACCCAACTATCCGCCACTGGCGCGGCAGGCTCGGATTTCGGGAACGGTGGTGCTGCGGGCAGTCATCAGCAAGGATGGTTCCATCGAAAACCTCTCCCTGGTGAGCGGGCATCCAATGCTGGCTCCAGCGGCGATTGACGCCGTCAAGCAGTGGAAGTATAAACCGTATCTGCTAAATGGTGAGCCCGTGGAAGTGGATACCGAAGTACAGGTCAACTTCACCCTGGCCGGAGGCTAGTCCCGGCCTGCTGGAAGCGGTTGCACTACCGATAGGCAAGAAAGCGGCCCTCCCCCTTCCCACCTTAAAACCGTGGCCGGGAGAGACCTTCTGCCCGGCGCTACCACGCAGTGGCACTAAAGAAGGTTAATTCAAGGCCGAAGGCGGTCTTCAGGGCCGCTTTGTGTCGCCGGTTTTGACAGTTGTCTCTAATTTCGCATCAAAGTCCAAAGAAGTTCCGAGGAGGGAAAAGCAACTCATGTTAGCTAACTTTGCCGTAGCAGCTTTCCATCACGTTCCCCGAATCGCCGCCTGGATTGTGCAAGAGGGTGGCGCAGTGGGATGGGATCCGATTTCGCTCTGGAAGCAGATGGGTATCATTGCGAAGATCGTGGTCGTCATCCTGTTCATTATGTCCGGCTGGTCGATCGGCGTCATGATCGATCGCGCCATGGCATACAATGCCGCCCGCAAGCAGTCTCGCGCCTTCGCTCCCGCGGTTGCTGGAGCCCTGCGCGATGGCCGCATCGACGAGGCCATCAAGGTTGCCGAGCGCAACAAGAAGAGCCACCTAGCCAAGGTTGTTACGGCTGGCCTGATGGAATTCAAGGCTCACCAGGATTCTCCGGGCGCCATCCCCGGCGAAACCATTGAAGCTTCCAAGCGCGCTCTCGAGCGCACCGAAGCCATTGTCCACGCTGAACTCAAGCGCGGACTCGGCGGTCTGGCCACCATCGGTTCCACAGCCCCGTTCGTGGGACTGTTCGGCACGGTGATGGGCATTCTGAATGCCTTCAAAGGTATTTCCGAGCAGAAGGCTACCGGTCTGGGCGCAGTCGCGGGCGGCATTTCGGAAGCGCTGGTTACCACGGCTTTCGGTTTGCTGGTCGCGATCCCCGCCGTCATGATGTTCAACTACCTCACCGGGCGCGTGGAAGCGTTCGATGTGGAGATGGACAACTCGTCGAGCGAACTGATCGACTACTTCCTGAAGCGGCGCGACGTTCGCCGTTCCTAGGCTCTCGGAGCCTCTGGGCGAAGCCCGCAATGAGTTGCTGTCCGGCGCTGGAGACGTTCCAGCGCCGGCCTTCCCAACCCAGGCGGAATCGATTCGGCTCCGGCTGTAGGGTTTTACTGGCAACTGGCCCCTGGCAAACTGGCCACTGCCGTTAGGAGATTCACGCTATGTCAATGGCAAAACGAAATGAAGGCGCCAAAGTAAACTCCGACATCAATGTCACCCCCATGGTCGATGTGATGCTGGTGCTGCTGATTATCTTCATGGTCATCACGCCCATGCTACAGAAGGGCATCAGCGTGGATATGGCGAAGGTCAACAATCCCACGCCGATGCAGGATGCCGACAAGGAAGATGCCTTGCTGGTTTCCGTCATGCGCGATGGCACCGTCTACTTCGGCTCCGATAAGGTCGTCGTCGATAGTTTGACCGGCAAGGTCAAGGATCGCCTGACCAATCGCACCAATAAAGAGGTTTACGTCAAGGCAGACGCCCGCGCCCACTACGGCAATGTCGTCCAGGTGGTGGATGCCGTCCGCGCTGCTGGCGTGGATGATCTTGGCCTGCTCACCGAGCAGAGGAAGAGCACTCCAAACGCTCCGCCCGCCGCTCCAGCACCCGGGCAATGAAGTGAGTGAGAGAAGTGAGTAAGAGGAGTGAGCAAGTAAGAGGAGATCGACTATGAGTATGGCAATGGGAAGCGGCGGAGGACAAAGCGCTAACATTAACGTCACTCCGCTCATTGACGTCTTACTGGTGCTGCTCATCATTTTCATGGTGATTACGCCCCTGACGCCGAAAGGCCTGGATGCGCTGGTTCCACAGCCGCCTCCGCCCAACGCACCCAAGAACAACACGCCGGATCGCACCATTGTTGTTCAACTGATCGACCGCGGCGCCGGCCAGGATCCCGGCGTAAAGATCAATCAGGAAGACGCCACCTGGGACAACCTGCAGGGCCGTCTGGCCGATATCTACAAGACCCGCGCCGAGAAAGTGATGTTCGTGAAGGGCGATGATGCCATCCCCTTCGCCGATGTCGCCAACGTGATCGACATCGCGCATGCTGCGGGCGTAGATAAGGTCGGCCTGATTACGGCGAAGATCGAAGCGGGCGGCTAGACCGTTCGTCCACCGTTTCACGCAAGAGCCCGGAAGAAGGCCGCGCATCGTATTCAGCACGCGCACGGGGAAGCGAAAGTCCCGTGCGCGTGTGCTAACGTTCGGTCTGCGCTTGTCAACTTGATGTCTCTGGGCCTAGGATGCTGTGGCAAGGGAGACTTATACCGCAATGAATAAATCCATTCGACTGTTTACGCTGGCGGCCGCTGTGCTGGCAATCCTATCGTCCGTTGGCTGCAGCAAACTGCGCGCCCGCGACCAGCTCAACAAGGGCGTCACCGCTTACAAAAACGCCAAGTACGAAGAGGCCATTGACCACTTCCAGCAGAGCGTTGCCCTCGATCCCACTCTGATTAACGCCAAAATGTATTTGGCCACCGCGTTCGCGCAGCAATACATTCCCGGCGCCGACACGCCGGATAACAACAAAATGGCGGAACAGGCGATCGAGCAGTATCAGCGCGTGCTCGAAATGAATGGGGCGGCTCGCGATCAGAAAGTCAACTCCGCCAAGGGCATCGCCTATCTGTATCTGAACATGAAGAAGTTCGACGACGCCAAAAAATATTACCGCATGGCTGGAGATCTCGATCCCAACGATCCCGAGCCTTACTACTCCGTGGGCGTCATCGACTGGACCGCCTGCTATCAGCCCCGCATGGAAGAGCGCGCCAAACTCGGATTGAAGCCGGACGAGAGCCTGAATCCCAAGAACAAAGACCAGAAAAAAGCTTGCTCCGAATTGAAGGAGAAAAACGGGCCCCTGATCACGGAGGGTATCGACAGCCTGAACAAAGCCATCCAGCTTCGGCCCGACTACGACGATGCCATGGCCTACCTCAACCTGATGTATCGCGAGAAGGCCGATGTCGAATGCGACGACTTGGCCGCCCGCCAGGAAGACCTCAAGACGGCCGACCAATGGGTCGATAAGACTCTCAGCACCAAGAAAGCCAAAGCCGAAAAGCAGCCCGGGCAGCAAGGCATCACTATGGATCAGCCCAAGTAGTAATCACTTAATCGCCAGATTAACGTGAAAGGCCTCTGCGTCCGAGTGCGCAGAGGCCTTTGTGTTTACACACAACCACAATTGACCAAATCCTCCGCCTTCTAAATCCTCCGAAGAAACGATCCATCTGTAACGTTCGACGCCGAGGGCGCACTATGCCCTTGGAACGCGAAGTCTTATCTCAAAGCCTGTCCCAGGAGATCATCATGAATCGTTGCCGAATATTCTTGCTGCTTGCTTTCTGCCTGCCGCTGCTTCAACTGATGTCGGCGCAAACCCGAACTGAAACTGCACCGCCGCCTGGCACTGTTACCGGCTCCGGGACTGCAAACTATCTTTCCCTATGGACTGGCAGCACAACCCTCGGGAACTCCCATATTTTCCAAAGCGGCGGCGACACCGGCATAGGCACGACTTCGCCGCAATATGCCTTGGACGTGGATGGCCACATAAACTCCAGTGCGGGCTATCTCATTGGAGAATCACTGGTGCTGACCATGCCGGGCGGCTCAGCCGATGACAACATCGCCCTCGGTTACCAGGCGTTTCTTAACAATACTTCTGGAGTTAGCAACACGGCCTCAGGATATCAAGCGCTTGAAGCCAACACCCAAGGACCAGGTAACACGGCCAACGGAGCGACGGCACTCTCGAGCAATACCACCGGGGGCGACAATACGGCGGCCGGCTCGGGGGCACTTAGCAGCAATACCACCGCGTGGGGGAATACAGCTAGCGGGTCGGGTGCGCTTGCCTTTAGCACGACCGGCGCTTACAACACGGCAAGCGGATACTCGGCGCTCGAATACAACAGCACCGGCAGCTACAATACTGCGGATGGGTTTCAGGCCCTCTCCCCGAACAGCGCCGGATCCTACAACGTTGCCGTCGGTTACAACGCTGCAGCCAATGTCTCTGGGGGCAGCAATAACGTTCATATTTCGAATGAGGGTTCCTCTGGAGACAGCGGCACCATTCGGATTGGAACCAGCGGAACCCAAACCGCGTTCTTCGCCGCCGGGATATACGGCGCTTCAGCCGGCAGCAACAGCGCCATCCCCGTCCTGGTCGACTCCGCCGGCCAGTTGGTCACGGTCTCCTCTTCCCGCCGCTTCAAAGAAGATATCCAGGACATGGGCGATGCCAGCAGTGATCTCATGCGTCTTCGCCCCGTCACTTTCCGCTACAAGAAGCCGCTCGCCGACGGCTCCCAGCCCATTCAATACGGATTGATCGCCGAAGAAGTGGCCGAAGTCTACCCCGATCTCGTCGCCTACTCGGCAGATGGCCAGATTGAAACGGTGAAGTATCAGTTGCTTGATCCCATGCTGTTGAACGAAGTGCAGCGCCAGCAGGCCGAAGCCCAACGGCAAAAAGCCGAGATTCGGGATCTTCAGGAACGACTCGGTAAGTTGGAGTTGGCGTTGGCCGTACTATCCCATGCGCCAGAGAGTCGATAAACACTCGGTTGAGCCGCGTCTTGCTTTACGCAAAGGGTATATTATTCACGGCAAACGGAAGTTCAATCGCAGTGCCCACTCCCAGGAGACTTCTCATGAATCGCTTTCGAATGTTCTTGCCGATTACTCTTTGTCTAGCGCTGGTCCACCCAACTTTTGCGCAGACACCAACCAAACCTGCATCCGCTCCCGACAGGACCGAAAAAAATTCCGCTCCGCCGCCCGCCACCGTCACCGGTTCCGGCACTACTGACTACATCCCTCTTTGGACCGGTAGTTCCGTACTCGGCGACTCCAAAATTTACCAGACCGGCGGATTCGTCGGCGTCGGAACGACCACTCCACAGGTGTTGCTCGACGTAAACGGCCGAATCAACGTTAGTAAAACCTACAGGATTACCGACGTAGACGTTCTCGCCATGCCCGGGGGTACGACCGATGGAAATATAGCCGTGGGCTACCATGCGCTGACCAGCAACACCAGCGGGATCGACAACACAGCCGTTGGCACCTCTGCGCTCGACTCCAATAACACCGGATTCGATAACACGGCCAGTGGCGTTAACGCTCTTTATTCGAACACGACCGGCAGCTCCAACACCGCCAATGGAACCTACGCTCTTCAATTAAACACCATTGGGTACAGCAACACAGGCACAGGATACGCCGCGCTTTCTGAAAATACCCAGGGAAATGGAAACACGGCCGATGGGAACGTGGCACTTGACCTCTCCACAGGTTCCTTCAATACCGCCGTCGGAAATCAGGCTCTGGAGAATATGTCCACTGGGTCTTACAACATTGCGATCGGCACCCAAGCCTCGTTTAAGTTTTCCGGCTCAGAAACCAATAATATTCAGATCGGCAACTCCGGGTTTTCCGGCGATAACGGAACCGTGCGCATCGGAACCAATGGCAATCAAACCACATTCTATGCAGCCGGAATCTACGGCGTTTCCTCTGGCAACAACGACGCTATCCCTGTCCTGGTCGACTCCGCCGGCCAGTTGGTCACCGCCTCCTCTTCGCGCCGATACAAGGAAGACATCCAGGATATGGGCGATGCCAGCCGTGGCCTGATGCAACTGCGTCCCGTTACCTTCCGCTACAAGAAGCCGCTAGCCGACGGTTCCCAGCCCACGCAGTACGGCCTAATCGCCGAAGAAGTCGCCGAAGTCTATCCCGACCTCGTCACTCACTCCGCAGACGGTCAGATCGAAACCGTAAAGTATCAAGTCCTGAACTCGATGTTGCTGAACGAAGTCCAGCGCCAGCAAGCCGAGATTCACGCCTTGCAGGATCGCCTCGACCGCATGGACGCGGCCCTGGCCGCGATGTCCCCCAATCCAGCCACTCGCTAACCCAACTTGGGCGCCCCATTTCTCGCGTTCTTTGCGAGAAGTGGGGCTTTTGCTTCTGTCTGTACTCGGAGTACACGAAAGAGCAGGTGGGATTGATGCTTGAGAAGGTAAGGAACTTCATCTCACGTCTTCCAGCATGAGTCAGAAGGGCCTGCCATGCGCCATCACAACCGAGGCTGCCCCATTCCACCACGATTTTCGGCGGGTGGGACACGATGCTGTACGCGCCAGGTGAAGCTGGAAACAATAGGCCTCTGACTTTAATTTGACCGACTGTGACATCTAACCTTGCCGTCCACAGCCCCAATCGCCGATGATGATCACGGGCTCAGTGCGGACTACGATTTCGCAACCAGGCCTACGCAAGCTAACTCCTTTATCGGACGTATTTTGCGGGGATTTTCTTGCTAAAATGTACAACTCAGCCAGAAAATACAAAGAGAAGAAGCAGGAGGTATAGCGCAAAATCCGAATACTGGCCACTTAGCTCACACAGAAGTGACATTTCGGCCTGTTAACCCATTGGGGCTCAAGATCTTGCCCCCCAACTGATTGCAGCCCATGGATTAAATCGCAAAATCCCGCTAACCCTCTGATTGCAAAACGGCGAGAGAGAGAGGGGTATCAGACCACCACAACCTAATTTACCCAACACGGCCGAAGGCAGAGTGCAGCGAGAGCGCAGAACCCAAATGATATTATGCTGAGATCAACACGATGAGCGTAGCATCCTTGCATGCATCACCGCGAAACGCCCCGAGCACTGCCAGCACCCGCTGGGCCGGATGCGTTTCCGTGATCGTGCCGGTTTACAACGAGGCTGCCCACGTCGACGAGTTGCTGCAAGCCATCCACGCCTCTCCCGTCAAGAAAGAAATCATCATTGTGGACGATGGTTCCACCGACGGCACCCGCGAAAAGCTTCAGGCCATGCCGCTCGCGGAAGATGTAAGCGTGATCTTCCATGAAGGCAATTGCGGCAAAGGCGCGGCCATTCGCACCGCACTCGCTTATGCCCGCGGAGAATACATTCTGATTCAGGATTCGGATCTGGAGTACGATCCGCAAGATTATCCGGCGCTGCTGCGGCCTTTGGAACTGCGCCAGGCCAATGTCGTCTATGGCGTGCGACCGGACCGCCCGGAGCGCGGTCTCCGCTTCTTTCTGGGCGCAAAGCTTTTGACTCATCTTGCTAATTTTCTTTACGGCGCTGGCATCCACGACGAAGCGACCTGCTACAAAGTCTTCCGCCGTTCATTGGTCTCGCAAATTAGCCTGGAATGTCGTCGTTTCGAGTTCTGCCCGGAAGTGACGGCGAAGCTCTGCCGTATGGGCGAGAAAATTGCGGAAGTTCGCATCCATTACGCGCCCCGCTCGGCTGGTGAAGGCAAAAAGATTCGCCACTCGGATGGTTGGCTGGCAATCTGGACCCTGCTTCATCACCGCTTCACCCGCGAATCTCGATGGATGAGCCGTCCTGACCGCGAATCGCAACCGCCCTTTCCCGTGAGTTGCGTTCGTCTGTCGGAAGAATAGCGGCGCGCACCTTTTCGTCCGGCTCGCGCCTCCTGATACACTTTCGCTCGATGGATAAACCGTCGCCCACGCCGATTCCCCGTTTTGTTTTCTGGCTCGTCCTCTGGTCCTTGCTGCTGCAAATCGCGATGATCGGCGTATTCCGCCAATATCGCACGCGCCCCATTGAAGATCACTTCGCCTTCGGCTGGGAGATGGGACGCGTCGCTCGTTCCATTGCATTGGGACAGGGCTTCAGCAATCCCTACGGTGTAAACACCGGCCCGACCGCCTGGGAGCCGCCTCTCTATCCGTATTTGATGGCGGGAGTCTTCAGGCTCTTCGGCATTTACACGTCAGCCTCCGCGTGGGTTCTGTTAAGCATCAACAGCCTTTTCGCTTCTCTCACGACGATTCCAATTTTCCTGATCGCCCGCAAAATCTTTGGCAACCGCGTGGCTCGCTGGTCCGCATGGGGATGGGCGCTCAACCCTTACACTTGGTACTGGTCGATTCACTGGATTTGGGACACCACATTCACGCCGCTGATTTTGAGCCTGATATTTCTGGTAGCTCTGGAACTGCAACAATGGCGCGGCCTCCAAGGCTGGATCATCTTCGCAGGGCTGTGGGGAGTGGGCGCCTTGGCCAATCCATCGATGCTCGCCTTCTTGCCCTTCTGCGGAATTTGGATATGGCGGCAAAGATTCAAGAACGGGCTGCCATCCCTGGCTGGCGTCGTGCTATCCTCGGCGGTTTTCTTTCTTGTTCTCTCGCCCTGGCTCGTCCGGAACTATGAGGTCTTTGGGCGCTTTGTTTTCCTGCGCGATGATTTCGGCCTCCAGTTCCGCCTGGGCAATTGGAAGGGCGCGGAAGGCATGTTGATGGCTTATCTCCAGCCTAATCTCAATAAGCTTGAATTGGAAAAGTTTCAAAGCATGGGAGAACTGGCTTACGCCACGGAGTGCAAGCGGCTGGCCTTCGCCTGGGTTCGCGAAAATCCGCGGCGCTTCGCTGCCGTCAGCCTTAAACGTTTTTTTTATTACTGGAACGGCGTTCCGAAAGACACTGACAGCCGCGCTCCCTGGGACTTTCGCAATTCTGTCTTTCTCGCATCCTCCGTCTTGGTTCTGTGGGGAGCGGGCCGAGCGCTGCGCCAGAAAGTGCGCGGAGCGTGGCTTTTCGCGGGACTGATTCTCTCCTATCCAACGACTTATTATTTTGTTTTCCCGCACGCCCGCTATCGCCATCCCATCGAGCCGGAGTTGCTCATTCTGGCTGTTTTCCTGTTGTTGCAAACTGGCAACGCGCAACCCTCGACGGTGAGCGGATAGCTCCTTCCCCACCGTTATCCCTTGCCCACTGTCATCCGCTCCCCACTGTCGTCCCCCTTTTCCCGCTGTCATCCCGAGCGGAGCGAGGGATCTTGGTGTGTGCCGATAGCCGCGATGAGCGGGCAGTCTTACCCGGGACAACCCGTTTTCGCCTGCCCTAGAAACATACTGTAGAATCTTTGGTTCGCCGCAACGGGTCGTCGGGCCAGCGCTCATGTTCAAGAAAATTCTCATCGCAAACCGGGGAGAGATTGCCGTTCGCGTGCTGCGCGCCTGCCACGAAATGGGCATCGCCGCGGTAGTCGTCTACTCGGATGTAGACCGCGCCGCCTTGCATGTGCGCAAGGCCGACGAAGCGTATCCCATCGGACCTGCCGCCGCATCCGAGTCGTATCTCAACATTCCCAAGATTCTAGACGTTGCTCGGCGCTCCGGCGCCGATGCCATTCATCCCGGTTACGGATTTCTCTCCGAGAACGCGAAGTTCGCGCAGGCATGTGCCGATGCCGGCGTGAAGTTCATTGGCCCAACCGCCGCCGCAATGGAAGCCATGGGATCGAAGACACGTGCGCGGCAAGCCATGGAGAAAGCTGGTGTGCCTTTCGTGCCCGGCACATCTCGCGGCGTGGAGTCGTTCGATGAAGCGCGTGAAGTAGCCGCAAGAATCGGTTATCCGGTGATGTTAAAAGCGGCCGCGGGCGGCGGCGGCAAGGGCATGCGTTTGGTGCACGCTCCCGAACATCTGAAGTCTTCTCTCGATGCGGCCCGCAGTGAGGCGCAGCGCTCCTTCGGGGACAGCGAAGTTTACATCGAGAAGGCCATCGTGAATCCCCGGCATATCGAAATGCAAGTACTGGCCGACGAGCACGGCAGCACGGTTTATCTGGGGGAACGCGAATGCTCGCTGCAGCGCCGCCATCAAAAGGTTTTAGAAGAGGCGCCTTCGCCGGTCGTCGATCCCGAAATGCGGCGACAGATGGGCGAAGTCGCGGTGCGCGTGGCGCAAGCCGCGGCCTATACGAACGCGGGCACCGTCGAATTTCTCGTCGATGAGCAAAAGAACTTTTATTTCCTGGAGATGAACACGCGGTTGCAAGTCGAGCACCCGGTCACAGAATTAATTACCGGCCTCGATCTGGTTCATTTGCAAATCCGTATTGCAGCCGGAGAAAGGTTGCCGTTCACGCAAGACGAAGTGAGCCTACGTGGTCACGCTATCGAGTGCCGCATTTACGCCGAGGATCCCGATAATAATTATTTTCCCAGCCCCGGCAAGATCACCTTGTTGTTGGCGCCCTCGGGGCCGGGCATCCGTCGCGACAGCGGCATGTATGAAGGCTGGAACGTGCCCATTGATTACGATCCGCTGCTGGCCAAACTCATCGGCTACGGCACAGACCGCGATCATGCCATCTCGCGGCTTACGCGGGCTCTCGGCGAATATTTCGTCGGTGGCATCAAGACCAATATTTCGCTGTTTCGACGCATCCTCCGCGACGCGGATTTCCGAGCCGCCAAGCTTGACACCGGATTTCTCGACCGGATGTTGAAGCGCACCGAGGACAAGCCGATCGACGCTCATGCTGCCGAAGTGGCGGCCATCGCCGCCGGCATGTTCGCCGCGCTATCAACCGCGGCGGCAGCGGGCGAGCGCGCGGCCGACGATAATTCGTCTGCAACTAATAAGTCAGTTTCGAACTGGAGGAGTGCCAGCCGTAGCGAAGCGCTGCGTTGAAACGGGTGTGCAATTCGAAACTGGCGGCTGGCAACTGGTCACTGACAACTGGTTCTCGATGCTCTACGACATAACCATCGACGGCAAGAGTTACCGGCTCGACCTGAACCGCGTCGACGGGCGTTGGTCCTGCCGTCTGGATGGGCGTGAACTGGAAGTGGATGCCATTCTCGCGCGCCCCGATGTTCTATCGCTTCGCGTTGGGAACCTGGCCTATGAGATCAAGTCGGAGCGGGCCGCGAACGACTTGCATTTGTGGGTGGGCAGTGCGCGGTTCGCGGCGGAAGTGCGCGACCCCCGCTCTCTGCGTGGCCGCGCACGCGCGGGAGAAGCGCAAGGCCCGAAGAAAATAATCGCGCCGATGCCCGGAAAGGTCGTACGCCTTCTGGTCAGCGCAGGAGAAGCGGTAGAACCGGGCTCGGGCATTGCCGTCGTGGAAGCGATGAAGATGCAGAATGAGATCAAGTCACCGAAGAGAGGCACGGTCCGGAGGATTCTGGTGACCGAAGGCGCGGCGGTGAATGCTGGCGACGTCCTGGCGATCGTCGAGTGACCGCGTGCCGTTGCCTACTACTTGATCAGACCATTGCTCTCCAGCACCTTCTTCGCGTAGTAGTTATCGACCTTGGCGGAGTCGCGCAACACTTCGTAGTAAGCCGCCTTCAGCAACTGTTCTCGCCGGTCATGCAGTTGCGAGCGAATGGCCTGCTGCACGCGGGGATCGGATAAGTCGCGCTGCCCCGCCGGCTCCTTCGAAACCAGCTTTATAATGCGAAAGCCCAGCGCCTGCTTGGTCGCGGGGTTGGACACTGTGACGATCGGGCTGTACTGTCCCGGCTTCAACTTCATAACTGCATCGCGGGTGAACGGATCGGTATTGCGCAACGACGACTCGGGAACCGTTCCCAAGTCCCCGCCATTGCCCGACGTTTCGGGATCTTCGGAATAATTCATGGCCAGCGTCGCAAAGTCGTCGCCGCTGTCCAGCCGGTTGGAAATCATCTGGATTTTCTTGCGTGCGTCGGCCTCGTTCTGCGCCTTGTTGTTCTGGTTGTGCACCTGCGGATTCGGCGTAGGAGTGACGAAAACTTGGGCTAGATGGTATTGTGTTTCGATCAGGTTAAATTCCGACTTGTGCGCGGTGAAATAGTCGTTGATATCCTGGTCCGTCACATTAATCTTCGACGATACTTCTTTGTTCATCACCTTTTCCACGGTGATGGAACGGCGGATATCGCGCTTAAAGTCTTCCAAACTGATCTTTTTTTCTTGCAGGCGTTTATCGAACTCCTCCTGCGTGTACGGCGACTTGATCTCGTTCAGCTTGCGATCAACTTCTTCTTCGGTGGCGAGGAGGCCAAGTTTCTCGGCGCGGCGCATGACCATTTCATCGTCGATCAATTGCCGCAAAATATTAAGGCGGAGAATCGTAGCCTGTTCGCCAACCGGCGCTTGTTGAGCGCTGGCTACTGAATTGTCGTAGTACTTGTCGACATCGGAGCGGAATATCTTGCGGCCATCCACCGTGGCCATCACGTCACCGCTCACTTGCGACTTGCAGCCCAGCATCGTCGTCAGCACAAGGGCAGCGGCGATGAACGCCGCGAGCCGGGCTAAAATCGGATTTCTTCTCAAAAGAGTTTCTCCTAAATTCCGCGCACCGCACCAACTCACTCCGCAGTCAGACTTATCTCGAAACTGGGGCTGCCGCGGCCGCCGCGTGATTCGGTACAGGCAGATTGGCATCCTTAAGCGCTCGGTCCAGTGCGGCGCGAAGTTCGCTGGGCGGTACCGCGCCATCGACTTTTTCTCCATTGATGAACAACGTGGGCGTAGCTTCCACCCCTATCGCTTCCGCCTCTTTCATGGATGCCTTTACCGCACTCTCATCCTGCGCCTTAACGCAGGATTGCAACTTAACCGTATCCAGGCTGTGCTTCTGGCCTTGCAGCAAGGCCAGCCGGTCCAAAGCTTCCAGCCGCGCTCCCGGAGTTTTTTCGTTGCTGACCTCATGCTGGTTGGCGTGAATGTAGTCGGCAAAATCCCAATAGGCATCGTTGTTCTGCGCCGCCAAACAATTCGCATCCACGGCCGCGTGGATGGCCCAGGGATGAATCTCCACCAGCGGGTAGTCTTTGTAAATGAAGGTGACCTCGTCGCCATATTCCTTCAGGATTTCCGGAAATAAAGTCTGGTGCATGCGCGAGCAGAACGGACACTCCAGATCGTCGAAGTTCACCACCACTACCTTGGATGCTTTTGCTCCCCGCGTAGGCCGCCCACTCGTATTGATCTTGCTCATCGTGTCGGCATAAGGGTCCTTGGTCAAATCAAACTTGTTGATTCGAACCAAAGAAGAATGATCTTTTGAAATCAGGAAATTAAAATCCTGCTTTCTTTCTCGGCCGTCCACAGTCACCACTATCGTGTCGAAATTCGGGAAATCCGAACTCGGCGACGGGGTTCCTACCAGCACTTTGAACTCGGGCGGAACTTTGTAGTAAGCCCGGACTTGGCGCTCGATCTTTTGGGCTAAATCTGGTGCCACCGATTGCGCCGCGCAGCCCAGGCAAATTATCAGCAGGAGGACGAAAGAACGTCGAAATAGAGTCACAAGAAACCGCCTGAACATGAGGGTCAAACGTTGATTATCTCATAGCCCACGGCGGGACGCAGGAACGCACCTAGAATGAAATAGGCAACCGGCTTAACTCGTTCGCAACAAATCTTCTGCGGGCAGGAGGGCATTCATGGACCCGGACCGGAAGCCCTCCAGATCCAGCGTCACAAACTTGAAGCCCAGCGCCTTGAAAATACCGGTGAATTGCGCAGCCATCGCCGCATCGAGCGCCCGCGGCAATTCTTCGCGCGAGATTTCAATGCGAACAATCTCTCCATGATGCCTTACACGGAACTGCCGGAACCCCAGCGCGCGGATTGCGCCTTCGCCTTTTTCTACTACCGCCAGGGCTTCGCGCGTAACCGGCCGTCCGTATTCAATGCGGGACGAAAGGCACGCCGATGCCGGTTTGTCCCAGATGCGCAGCCCGGCTTGACGCGCAAGGGCGCGGATCTCATCTTTGCCGAGTCCCGCATCCAGCAGCGGAGCAATCACATGGTGATTGGCCGCCGCCTTCTGGCCGGGGCGAAAATCCCCCTGATCGTTTCGATTGACGCCATAAGCAATGGCTTCGAAGCCACGCGCCCGCCGCAACTCTTCCATCAGCGTGAAGAGCTCATCTTTGCAAAAAAAACAGCGCTGCGCATCGTTCCGGACGTATTCCGGGCGATCGAGCTCCGAAGTTGCAACTACCTCCAGCGGGATGCTTTGCTCTTGCGCAAAAGCGACCGCGTCATCCAGTTGAGTGCGTGCCAGACTGGGAGAATCGGCGATAATCGCCAGCATCTTGTCTCCCAGTTCCCGATGAGTGGCCCACGCGAGGAAGGCGGAATCGACTCCGCCGGAGTAGGCGACCAACGTTCGTCCCGCTTGATTCAGGGCCGCGCGTAGCTGAGCGCTTTTGGATTCAAGCTCATGGGTCACGGCGAACATAGGCATTATCGTAGCAGGCTTGGATGCTTTCGCGACACAGACCGCGGCCAAAACCCTTCAGTACAGACTCTCCTGATGCCGCAAACTGCCGAAGCTGCCGATGTTGGCCAGAGTAAAGGTAAAGCGGAACAGATTCTCGTTGCGCACGTTGGCGATGGTATAGCTGCGATACTCCAACGTCATGCCGCAGCAGTCCCAGTTATACGTGGCTTGTGTGCTGACGAACTGCAGCTTATTGACCTCGGCATCAAAACCGAAGCTGCTGGCGCCGCTGAAGCCGCGCTTGCTCTGATTACCATAGCCTAGCGCGGCGCGAAATTGATTGAAAACGGCCGGCTGGGCCGCGGTCGAAGTTGCCGTCTGCGCGGGGATTTGCAGGAAGGCATCACCGCCGCCCATGGTCACCTGGCCGATGTGGTAGTTCACCAGCACGGTGTTGGCGTTGGCGCGATTATTTTGAAAATCGTAGTCCATATCCCATTCCGCATCGGTGCGCGAACTGGTCTCGACGCGCAAACGAGAAACCAAAGGCGAAAGATGGCGTGGTTCGGTCAGGAACGCTATGCCGGTAAGATCGGCAGTTGTGGTGAACACATTGCGTTGACCCGAAATCAATGCGCCGCCAAATGTGGGATCGAGGAAATACTTCTGGGCCAATTCCCAGGTTGCGACCTCGCGCACCTGCGGTCCGGGCTGACACGCCTGCCCAGCCAGTGGATTCGTGTGCTGCCACGGAATGGATGATTCCGGCGCGGCGCCCCCCACCGTGAGAGCCGACATGATTTTGCTGCAATCCTCCGCCTGATTCGCCCGACGCTTGGCATAAAGGCGCGTGATAAATCCATACTCCACTTCATGCGTATCGGTAAGGATGTCGCGTTCGTCGAATTTAAGAATGTTCCCGAAGTTGTTCACCCCGGTCACAAAGCGGTAGACGGCGCGCGGCTCGATGACGTGCTTCCACTTCTTTCCCAGAAACTCCCTGTCGAAAACCCGCTCGAGCGCCGGTGGCCTCACTTCGACGGACGTATCGAGAGCATGCCGGTCAATCGGATCGCTGATGGCCTGGCCGGGGTTCTGGCCGATTTCTCCAACCAGCCTTTCGGTGTAATAAGTTTCATGCAACGTCAGATCCGGACGCACAGACCATCCGCGAAACAGGAGCGGCAAAGAGACTTCAGGAGTGAGGTCAAAACGCCCCAGCAAATTAGCCGTGCGGAAGGGCGGCGTGCAAGATTGAAACGAGCCTATCGTCGTGCACTGCTCAGGCTCGCTGCGCGACAAGCCCGCCGTTGACGCGTCGAACGCCCAGTAGAACGGCGAGTGCCCGATCACCCGATCCACGCCGGAAAAATCGAAACTTGGCGCGTGCAATATCGTAATCACCTGCCCCGGAGTGGTGCTCAAGAAATTTTGGTAACGTTCCGTAAATCCGTTGAGGCTGAATCCGTTGGTGGACTTGGAAAGAAACGCCTGGGACTTCACCTCGGAATACACCGCCTGACTGAAAACTTCATTGAACGCCAGCCGGAAAAGGAACGAGCTCAGGTAATCGATGTTGGCAACACCACGAAAACCATCCACGGTGCCAGCGGCGTTGAGCCGCGCGTTTTCTCCGCCTTCCTTGAGCGGAGGCGCGCCAATGCCGCGATCAATCACCCCAAAATAATTCAACTCGACGTAGGAAGTCTCGGTGGGCCGGGCGCGAAACTCTCCGCGCTGCGACCAGCCCCGCAGGGAAAAGTAGTCCGCGCCCATGATCGCATCCATCATGCGATTGATCGCCCAGTAATACGCCTCGCCAACAATGTTGCCTTTGGTCGAGGACCGGCCCACCGAGGGCATCAGAAATCCGGACTGCCGAGAATCCTTTTCTACGGGATGGGTGGCGTAGGGGAACCATAGGATGGGGATGCCATGCAGGTCGAACGTGCTGCGGTAGATTTTTGCGTTTCCACCCACATCAACCTCGATTTTTCGTGCATCAAAAAGCCACTTGGGATGCGGTAATTCGCAGGTCGTAATCGTACCCTCAAATACCAGGTAGTGATCGGGAGTAGTCTTCTCTACAATTTTCCCCGTGAACGTGAAAGGCGCCGTGGAGGTCAGAACCGGCCGGTTGGCGCGTAGGCGCAGCCCGGTGCTTCCAATGACGTCGTAGAACTTTCCGGTTTCCAGCGCGAAGTTGTACGTGCCATGGGAGGCGCGAATGTGATCGTCATTGGGACCGCCGTCCAGGGCGAAGTGCCCGCTGGCGGTGACTTCGTTGGTGTCCGAGTTGAAAGTGGCATCATCGGACTTCAGGACATAATTCTCATAATAGATTTCCACCGCGCCATGCAGCTTGTAAATGACTCCTTCTCTCTCCTGCTCAATGGCGCAAGCTGTCGGCCGCTTGTTTGACTCTTCGAAAGCGCGCGCGCAAGGCGTAGCCGGAGCGCTCTCCGATTTTTCCGGCAGTGCTGCAGCGTGCGGGCCAGCGGCAGGAAAATCCGCAGGCGGCAACTGGCTGGTAACTAACGGCAGAGCGAGAAGCAGGTGACAAACCATCGCCGCCGTGATAAGGAATCTGTTGCGAAGAGTCATCGGAAGAAGATCATTCGAATGCGATCGTCCGAAGCGCACGTAAGAAGCGCCCGGACGCCTCTAGCGGCAGCAGCCGTCGTGAACTTAGCACGGCAGTGCCTCGCGAGGCAAAAGTGGTTAAAGCGATTGGATTCCGGCTTGGTCTTCGCAGTTACCTGGTGCGCCACAACTTTCGCTTTATAAGACTTATTTCATGCCTTGTCCGCTTTGTGGTGACATTTGCGAGTGCTCTTCCGCCGCCGAACCCAGTCTGCCGCTGACTGCTGAAGCCGCCTTGTCAGGAAATAATGAGCGCACGTCCGAAGATTCCACTGCATGGCGGCAGGAGGTCGCGGCCCGGCTGAATCGATATCACGCCCGCCGTAAACCGCGCCCGCCGCGCTATCCCTCGCTGCGCTTGCGCTTTGAAGACGCTGGGGCGACGTACCAGCAGGTTCCGACCTCAAACCACGCCTTGGCATTGGATGCGTTCGCTCCTGTCGCTCCGCGGGATGAGCCAACGAACTTGCATGACATTGACCGCGCTCACGAGGCCGCAGTCAATCCCCACGGCGAGGAACTGATGAACGCCGAGACTCCGGCTCCCATCCCGGCTCCCGTCACAGCCAAGATCATCGAGTTCCCGCGCTCCTGGACCCCGCCGCTGCCCGCTCTCGACGAATTGGCCGAGCCGGTCGTCGATCGCCCCCGCATCCTGGAAGCTCCGGAAGTTGTCCCCCCGCCTCCAGCCTTGGGCGGAATCACCATCGACCCCGTGCAGCCGCCGGAGTCCGAAAAGCGGCTGGGCATCGACATTCCCCTTCCGAGCGCGCCCTTGGAGCGGCGAATTCTATCCGCCGCGATCGACGGTGTGATCATCGCAGGAGCCTGCTCAATCTTCGGTTTTATCTTTTGGAAATTGACCGCCATCCGTCCGCCGCGAGTGCAGATTCTTGGCGTTCTTGCCGGTCTTGGCTTCGCTCTCTGGGCAACCTACCAATACTTGCTCTTAGTCTATGCGGGGACGACTCCCGGCCTGCGCCTGGCGCGATTGGAATTGCTCCGCTTCGATGAACGGCGGCCATCCCGCCGGCTCCGTCGTTGGCGAGTTCTCGCATCCTATCTATCGGCCGTTTCCCTCGGAATGGGATATGTCTGGGTTTTCCTCGACGAAGATTCGCTTTGTTGGCATGACCGCATCACCCGTACCTACCTCGCGCCCAAATCGCGGGAGCCAGACCAGCCGAGCTTCTGATTCGCTGAGTCTCTGGATGCAGTGCCCGTGAGCCTATCGTGCTCTCGCTGCGCCTTAGCTGTGCTATCTTCAAAGTCTGTCTGAGATCTGCGGCTCGCGCATTCATTGAATGGCTACATCCGTTGAAGGTTCCAAACCGGCCATAAAAGTCTTCGTCGCCACCACGGTGATGTTGACCTTCATTTCCTTCTGGCGCGCCTCCGCCATCGTTCTCTCCGATCTTGCATCTTCCGCGTACTATGCTGGCGGTGACGCCGAAAAAGTCATCGGCAAAAGCGCGCCCTGGTTCATTCTCGGCGTGATGCTGTTCAGTTATGCCGTGCGCGCGCTCTACATCGAATCCAGTAGCATGTTCGTGCGTGGGGGCGTTTACCGCGTCGTCAAAGAGGCCATGGGCGGAACGCTGGCCAAGTTTTCTGTCTCAGCTCTGCTTTTCGATTATGTGCTGACCGGACCGATCAGCGCCGTTTCCGCCGGTCAATATCTGGCCGGATTCATCAAAGACATGGGCGTGTACATGCACCGCCCTCTCAACTTTTCCGACGACCACTTCGCCGCGGGCCTGGCGGTCATCGTAGTGGCTTACTTCTGGTGGAAGAATACACAGGGCATGCACGAGTCTAGCCAGAAGGCTTTGCAGATCATGGTGATCACCACCGTGATGGTGGTGATTCTCCTCATCTGGTGCACCATTACCGTTCTGCGCGCGCCCATTCAATTGCCGCCCAACCCGCTTCATGCGGGAGTTGTGCCGCTCAACAAGGAATCCCTGGGCTGGCTCAACGGAACCTGGTTCGGGCACATCACCTGGATCATTCTCTTCGTAGGCTTCGGCCATTCCGTCCTGGCCATGAGCGGCGAAGAAACCCTGGCTCAGGTCAACCGCGAGATCGAACATCCCAAGCTGAAGAACCTGGAGAAGACCGGGCTCGTCATCTTCATCTACAGCCTGCTTTTCACGTCGCTCGTTTCATTCTTTGCGGTGATGATTATTCCCGACAAGGTTCGCCCAGACTACTTCGCCAACCTAATCGGCGGCATCGCCATGTACCTGGCCGGCCCGGAAAGCCTCAAGCTGCTCTTCCATGCCTTCGTGGTCCTGGTGGGAGTTTTGATTCTGGCTGGAGCGCAGAACACTTCCATCGTGGGCGCCAATGGCGTTCTGAACCGCGTGGCCGAAGACGGCGTGCTCACCAGTTGGTTCCAGAAGCCGCACAACCGCTTCGGTACCAGCTACCGCATCATTAATCTGATCGTGGGCCTGCAATTACTTACAATTATTCTGAGCCGCGGCAATGTCTACATGCTCGCCGCGCTCTATGCCTTCGGCGTGATCTGGAGCTTCGCCATGAAGTCCATCGCCGTCCTGGTGCTGCGCTTCACCGAGCCGGGAAATCGCGCGTGGAAAGTGCCCGGCAACCTGCACATAGGCAAGACCGAAATTCCAGTCGGACTCATCCTGATCTCAGCCGTACTGCTGATCACCGCGGTCGTGAACCTGTTTACCAAGTATCAGGCCACGATCGCCGGAGTGATTTTTAGCGCTGTGTTCTTCACCATTTTCACGCTTTCGGAGAGCCACGTAACCAAGGAGCGCCACGGCAAGCCCGAACAGCTCGATCAGTTCCGCGTCTACGGCAATCAGGAATTGGGCAGCGGCGCCATGGGCGTGCGTCCCGGAAACATTCTGGTTGCGGTGCGGGACCCGCGAAACCTCTATTACCTGCGCCAGGTATTGGCCCATACCAACACGGCGAAGCAGGATGTCGTCGTGATGAGCGCTCGGCTCTATCATCGCGAGCCGACTTTCGGTGGGAGCGCTGTGCTCGAAGCCAGCCAGGTTTTCGACCACTACGAGCAGGAGTTGTTTACGGCCGCCGTCGCCGTGGCCGAAAAAGAGGGCAAGCCGATTTCCCTTCTGGTGGTGCCGGCGACGGACGTCTTCGAGGCCATCATGGTCACGGCGCAGCGGCTGGATTCCGTCCGCGTGATCTGCGGCCTCTCGAACAAGCTCACCGCCGATGAGCAAGCGAAGCTTACCGGCGATGCCTGGGAGCGCATGCCCGAGCCTCGTCCGCGCTTATGCCTTGAAGTCTGCGCTCCCGACGGTGCCGTACGCGAGTACACCATTGGCCCGCATAACCCGCGCCTCCGCCCGCAGGATGTCGATCTCATGCACAAACTCTGGCTCGACATCACCACCGATCCTAAATACGCCGGAGCCCACCACTACCACATCGTCGCGCTGGCGCTCGAAGAACTTCAGCGGGAACTCAGCACCGAACAGCGGGCCGAGTTGTTGCAGAAACTGCTGGAAGAGATGCGGCGCTCGGACCACGCGTCAGGCTCGTCAAATTAAGAATGCTGGCGTGGGGATCGCCGCTCCTTCGGCAGGCTCAGGACAGGCCCTCGGCTGTACAGCGGGCGAAGCCCGCTTATCGCTTCAACAGCTCCTCGATTGAAGCTCTCAAGTCCCGATATCGAAACGGATACCCGCTCGAGATCAGCTTGCTGGCTTCTACTTTTTGGCTCGAGAGGAGTAATTCGTCGCCCATTTCCCCAAACGCCATTTTCACCGCGAATGCTGGCATGGGAAAAATTGCAGGACGCGACAGCACGCTGGCCAGCGTCTTGACAAACTCGGCATTTCTCACCGGCTTGGGCGCCACCATATTCACAGGTCCCTGAATCAGATCGTTCTTCAAGATGTGGTGGATCGCCCCCACCATGTCCCTAACATCGATCCAACTCATCCATTGCTGCCCGCTACCAATCCTGCCGCCAAAGCCAAGTTTGAACGGCGTCAGCATGGCCCCCAGCGCCCCGCCCTTTGCACTGAGAACAATACCGGTCCTGATATGCGCGGTGCGAATGTCGGCCCGTACTGCGGGCGTGGTCGCTTCTTCCCAGTCCTGGCAAACCTCGGCGAGAAACCCCGTGCCTGGCGCGCTCTCCTCGCGCAAGGCTTGGTCGCCCCGGTTGCCATAGTAGCCGATCGCGGATCCGCAAACGAAGACCCTCGGCTTATCCTCCGCCTGTGCCAGAGCCGATGACAGATTGAAAGTACCCACCACCCTGCTGTCGCGGATGTTCGACTTCTTGGCCGTAGTCCATCGTCCGAAAATGCTTTCCCCCGCCAGGTGAATCACGGCGTCGAAGCCGGATACAGTCTGCGGCGCCAGCGGAACCACTGGGTCCCACGAAATCTGTTCGTCGCTCTTGGCCGGACCACGCACCAGGCGGACTACGGAACATCCACTCGTGCGCAGCGAAGCCAGCAGAGCAATCCCAATCGGCCCCGAGACACCGCTCACCAGGATTCTGGAATTCATGAGGATTGTTTTTCACTCTACCAGTTGACGCCGCAGGTGAACAAACAATGGATCGGTTTGAGGGATTCGAAGCGCCCGAAATAGCAGAATCCCGTATCTACTGGCCTCTCATCCTGGCCGGCTCCTGGCGCTGCATCCCAACTGGCCCTCCCGGCGCGGGCTATAATCCTACATGGCGAGCTTGCGCCAACAGATCGCGACCACCGCTCTGACGCTCACCAAGTTCCGCGAGCTGATGAAGCGGATTCAGGAAAACCGTCCGCAAGACGATCTGTCCATCGTCAAAAAAGCCTACGACTACTCGCTGAAACATCATGACGGCCAGACTCGTGCCTCGGGCGAGCCCTATCTAGTGCACCCTCTGGAAGTTGCCATGGTCCTCGCTGAGATGAAAATGGACCCGGTCGCCATCTCCGCCGGCCTGCTGCACGATTCAGTCGAAGACACCTCCGTCACGATTGTCGATATTCGCAAAGAATTTGGCGAACAGGTCGCACACATTGTCGAAGGTGTCACCAAGATCAGCAAAATCGATTTCGCCACGCGGGAAGAGGCGCAAGCCGAAAACCTCCGCAAAATGATGCTCGCCATGGTCGACGACATCCGCGTCGTGCTTATCAAGCTGGCTGACCGCCTGCACAATATGCGCACGCTCGAGCACCTGCAGCCCGACCGCCAGCGCAAAATCGCCGAAGAGACGCTCGAAATCTATGCCCCCATCGCCCACCGCCTGGGCATGGGAAAAATTCGCGGCGAGCTCGAAGACCTAGGCTTTCGCTTCCTCGATCCCGCCGGCTACGAGCAGGTCGAAAAAGCCGTCAACGCCCGCCGCAAACAGGGCGAGGCTTTCCTCGCAAAGATGCAGTCGATCATCGACGACAAGCTGAAGGAGGCCGGCATTCAAGCCAAAGTGGAAAGCCGCATCAAGCGCCTCTTCAGCATTCACAAGAAATTACAGCGCCAGCATATTTCCGTCGATCAGGTCTACGACTTGTTCGCCATGCGCGTGATCACGCGCTCTCTTCAAGATTGCTATGCCGTGCTGGGAATCATTCACAACATCTGGCGGCCGGTGCCGGGGCGCATTAAGGATTTCATTGCCATGCCGCGGCCAAACTTCTACCAGTCGCTGCACACCTCGGTCATCACCGAAGACGGCACACCCTTCGAAATCCAGATTCGCACCGAAGAAATGCACAAGATGGCCGAGGAGGGCATCGCGGCGCACTGGAAATACAAAGACGGCCCAGTCTCCGCGCAGGACGAGCAGCGCCTTGCATGGCTACGCCAGGTGGTCGAGTGGCAGCGCGATGTCAGCGATCCCAACGAATTCCTCACCGCGCTCAAAGTCGATCTCTATCCCGAAGAGGTTTACACTTTCACGCCGAAAGGCAAAGTCGTTGTGCTTCCGCGCGAGGCCACCCCGATCGACTTCGCCTACACCATTCACACCGAAGTCGGCCACACCTGCGTTGGCGCGAAAGTAAACGGACGCATGGTCCCTCTGCGCCACAAACTGCACTCCGGCGACATCGTCGAGATCCTCACTCAGGCTGGACACAAGCCCAGCCGCGACTGGCTCGGCTTGGTCAAGTCCTCGCGCTCGCGCAACAAGATTAAGCACTGGCTCAACGTTCACCAGCGCGAGCGTTCGATCGAAATCGGACGCAAGGTGATCGAGAAAGAAGCGCGCAAATACCGCATCGCGCTCAAAGAAATCAAAGACGAAGAATTGCAAAAGGTCGCCGCCGCCTACGGACTCGGCAAGGTCGACGACCTCATGTCCGGCATCGGCTACGGAAAATATTCCGCGCGCCAGGTGCTGGCTCGCCTGCTGCCGTCAGGCGCGACTCCTTCCATGGCAGGGGATATCGAAGCCGAGGGCTTAAGTTCGAAGCCCGGCGCCATCGCCAGCGTGGTCCGCCGCGTCTTCGGCGACCACAACGCCATCATGGTCAAAGGCCAGGGAGACATGCTGGTCTACCGCGCCCGCTGCTGCAATCCCATCCGCGGCGAGGCCATCGTCGGCTACATCACGCGCGGCAAAGGAGTAGCCGTCCACGCCGTGAATTGTCCCAACGTCACCAACTTAATGTATGAACCTGAGCGCCGCATCGACGTCGAATGGGCCCGCGACGAATCCACCCCCACAGCCTATCCCGTCAAGCTTACCGTCTATTGCGACGACCGCTTCGGCATGTTGAAAAACATCACCAGCGTCATCGGCGACGCCCAAAGCAACATCCGCAACATCGGCGCTCATACCTCGAACAGCCAGGCCAGCGTGGAAATCGTCCTCGACATCTCCGACCTCAAACACCTCGAACAAATCATGGCGGGATTGCGAAAGATTCCCGGTGTGCACGAGGTGCAAAGGTTGCAGAAAATCTGATATTTAAAGGGTTAGTGGTGCAATTTGGTTTGTCGACATTGTCATCCTGAGCGGAGCCGTTTTTTAGGCGTAGCGAAGGATCTCCCGCTCAACCAGCCCAACGCGTAAGCCAAACCCCACCATACCGGGTATTTAAGCATTGAATGCGATGCGAATAAGATGTAATATCGGCGCATGGTTAATGTGGCCGAGGACATCCACTCTTTCACTACGTTTAAACGCAATTCGTCCGACCTGATGAAGCATATGAAAAAGACGGGGCGGCCGCTTGTGCTCACCATCAACGGCAAAGCGGAAGCCGTAGTGCTGGATCCAATCATTTACCAGCAAGTAGCCGAACACCTCGATGCGATCGCCAGAATTCGCCGCGGTTTGGCGCAGGCCAAGAGAGGCGAGGGACAGGCGGTGGATGAAGTATTCGATGAACTGGAAAGAGAGCCCTGAGCGCTGCGCCGCGTTATCGCGTCATGGTCACGCCGGAAGCCAAGGCTGATCTTCGGGACATATACCGTTACCTTCGGGACCGTGCTCCGCGAGCCGCGACTCAGTGGAGTGTTAGCGCACGCGCAAGTATCAAGACACTCTCCCACTTTCCCGAGCGTTGTCCCCTCGCGCCTGAAAGCACGCACTTCGACGTGCCAATCCGCCAGCTGTTGCTTGGCGCCGGCAATCGCGGAACCTATCGAGTTCTATTTGTAATCGTGGATAAGTCGGTAAGAGTGATCCACGTTCGTCACGGATCCATGCTGCCGATGGGCGCGGAAGAATATGGGAAAGATTGAGCACGTTGCCTTAAGCGGTGACCTGGATGAGTGACTTGGCGGAAACGAGCGGCTGAAACAGATTCAGGATTTCGCGAGCATACGCCAAACAATTAGCCTTCTCCGGAATGGGTGAGGTAATACGGCGCGGATATTCGTCGTATGTTCGGCCTCTGAGCAATCGTCCATTCTTCGCTTTTCTCACGCCGCCCCATTGCTTGAAAAAGAATGGCACACGCGATTCGCGGCACTGATCGCGCAGCGAGACCACCCAATCCTCGCGCATCGGGCGCGCGCCCGGGCCGCTCTCGCCTCCAACAATCGCCCAACTGATGCCTGAGAGATTGAAGCGGCCTAAATCTTCGAGCAGCGGCTCAATCGAAAGAAAGCGTACGCTTGCGGGCGTCTGCTGCAAATCCTTCACCCGCGGCAGGCCGTACTTGCGATCCTCGACGCTTACTCCCCACCAGATGTGCTCTTGTTCGGCGGCAAATCGCAAGGGCCCCCTCAGCAGCTCCCGGAGCCGCTCCGATCTCTTCGTGAGCACCTGAAACGTGTGCCAGTTCGCCTTGACCATGACCCGGCAAACCGCCTCGATGTAATCGTCCGGCACGCCGTCCTGAAAAAGATCGCTCATCGAGTTCACAAACACGAGCTTCGGCGAACGCCAAAGGAACGGCTCGGTCAGTTTCCCCGGGACCAATCGCAAGTCGAACCCCTGCTCGTAAGGATGCCCCTTAACCCCGCGAAACCGCTCCGCAAACGTCTCGGCATAGCAATGCTTGCACCCCGGACTGATCTTCGTGCAGCCGCGCACCGGATTCCAGGTCGCATCGGTCCATTCGATGTGTGAATTTAGTGACATCGATTGACTTATGTGAAAGCGCCGGCGTAGTCTCCGCTATTCGGCGGTCCCGCTGTCGCCCGTCGGTTGCGTGGCTCGCATCAGACTCAGCGCTAGCAGAGTGTGGAATACACAGTCCGCCACATATCGGTTGAAGACATCCGGCGAAAGCAACCCGTGCGCAAGGTTGTTCCTCAGATTCAAGCCTCTCTTGTCTACGTAAACCACCTCTAGATATCGCCATAGGTTCTCCGTTAGAGCCGTTCGCACCTGCTCGTCGCGGAGAACGTCGTTCATGTTCTTGAAATCCATAGTGCCCGATTGGCCCCTGACGGTTTTAAGGGTCGGACGACCCAGGTGGCCAAGAAAGTTCCGGAGAATGTCCTCGACTTGGGGAATAAGTACATGGATCGCCTTGACGAAATCTTCCCGTTCATAGGCGAACAGGCCGTCCCGGAGCAAGCCGCTTCGGGTTTGTGCAAAGAGCGGAGATTGGCATAAGAAGTCGAGAACGTTCTCAGTGGTTGGAGCATATCGCTCCCGGAGCCTCGACAGCGTGCGGGCTAGGAACGGCTGATAGAAACCGACGGTTTCAGCCAACTGCTTATGCAGCCTCCCGTCCGGATCCTCATCCAACGGTCCGACTCGGGCGGTCGTATGGCCGTCGCCCGCAACTATGCTGATTGGGATTATGCTCATGAGCGGCGCATCAATACTTATTCGCTCTAGTAGCTTTCTCTCGTCATTGGCATTTGGAACGAAGCGAACTGCAATCCGACTAAAAGCAGCATTCAAGTCGTCTTGGCCGATTAGTTGCTGGATAAAGTTTTCGATCTCTTCTGTTTTTATTTCAACTTTGGCCGAATACTGCTTCAAATCAGAGTTGATGTTCTTACCTTTCTCCGCCGACATTAGCTGAAGTTGCTCTGCTTCAACCTTCAGGCCTTCTTGTTCGTAACGTTCGATTACCGGCTGTAACCAAGCCATTGCCATCATGGGGTTGGCCTGTCTAGACAAGATTTCAAACGCGCTTCCGTATGCCTTGATGACCCGTTCAACATTCGGCCTATCGTTGCGTCGGTGGTAGTGCTGCGCGAGTCTCTCTGCCGCAGCCTCGGCGCCCCATGGATCAAGCCCCTGATAGGCACCGTTTTCCGAGACAGTTGTGTCGGACGTTTTTGCCAGCATCGCCTCTAGGTTGGCGATGATGCGCGACGCCTGGTCCGCGCTGATGAATTTTTGGCCGTACAGTTTGTCAAACAGAAAGAGCCACGTCCCCGCGAATTGCGGTTGGGCAACTCTCTCATAGAACTCAAACATAAATTCCACGACGCGCCTGGTATGATCGGCATCATTTATTGAAAGCGATAGGTCCAGCGCGCGCCCCAACCACTGAATGCCGACAATCTCCATCGGATAGAGCTTCTCATCTGCAGCCTTCAGATATGAATCAATCGCGATCCGCGCATAGTCCGCGTTCGCCCTCTGTCCGGTGATCGCACGCTTCAGGTCCCAAACGAGGTCGGAATATCTGGCTCGCATCACCAGATTCGGGCAAATTCTCGTCCGCTCCTCCCAGTGAGCGACTGAATCAGCGTCTAGGTCCTTGATCTCGGGCGAAAAGAAGTCAGTGCCGTCTTTCCTTTTCGCCGACATCATAGGCGCGAAGTAGGTGCCCCAGACACTTTCCTTATTCCGACTTTCTATGAAGAGAAAGGCGGACGACTCCGCGATGAAACCTTTCCAATCTTCGTCGTCTAGATCCCCTTGACCGTTGCGCGCGGCGCGCAGCGCGTCGGCTATTGCAACCTCCATATAAGGCTCTGCGCGGTTCTCAAAGCTCGACAGCACCTTCTTAGCCCAGTCCGGGACCCTCACAAAACCCACTGTTAATTCTGCTGCCATACGCGCACCTCTTCAAAATTGCACAGACCCACCACGCAATCATTATATTCGCCTTTTGTTCTCGTGGAGAAATAAAAATGGCGAGGCTCGTCCGCAGTGCCTTGGGTTTGGCGTCCGCCCCCTATAGCGGAATATTCCCATGCTTCTTCGGCGGGTTCTTGTCCCGCTTATTCTCCAGCATGGCCAAGGCCTGGATCAGCTTCTTGCGGGTTTCGTGGGGCTGGATGATGGCATCGACAAATCCGCGGTCCGCAGCAACGTAAGGGCTGGCGAAGCGGTCGCGGAATTCTTCGATCTTTGTCTGCCGCAGCGCCTCTCGATTTTCCGCGCCATCGAGTTCGCGTTTGTAGACAATATCCACCGCACCCTCTGGCCCCATGACCGCTATCTCGGCAGTCGGCCACGCGTAGTTCACGTCCGTGCGAATGTGTTTGGACGCCATCACGCAATAAGCTCCGCCGTAGGCCTTGCGCGTGATCACCGTAACCTTTGGCACAGTCGCTTCGGCAAAAGCGTAGAGCAACTTCGCGCCGTGCTTGATGATGCCACCATATTCCTGCGCCGTCCCCGGCAGAAATCCCGGCACATCTTCAAACGTGATCAGCGGAATATTGAAGCAGTCGCAGAAGCGTACGAAGCGTGCCCCTTTCACCGACGCATTAATATCGAGCGTACCCGCAAGCATCGCCGGCTGATTCGCCACGATCCCCACCGAGCGCCCGTCCAGCCGCGCGAAGCCGACGACAATATTTTTCGCGTAATGCTCCTGCACCTCGAAAAAGTAGCCGTCATCGACCACGGCGTGAATCACGTCTTTCATGTCATAAGGCAGATTCGATTGCGCCGGAACAATCTGGTCGAGCGCGGCATCGGCCCGATCGACCGGGTCGGTACACGCCCTGCGCGGCGGATCGTCTAAATTATTCGACGGAATAAAACTCAACAGCTCCCGCACCATAGACAAACACTCGGCATCGTCATGCGCCAGAAAGTGCGCCACGCCTGAGGTTTCGTTGTGCGTCATCGCTCCGCCGAGCTGCTCTTTGGTCACTTCTTCATGCGTCACCGTCTTGATGACATCGGGCCCGGTGATGAACATGTAGGAAGTCTTGTCGACCATCAGAACAAAGTCCGTGATCGCGGGCGAATACACCGCGCCGCCGGCGCAGGGCCCCATGATCGCGGAAATCTGCGGTACCACGCCGCTATACAATGTGTTGCGCAAAAAAATGTCGGCATATCCCGCCAGCGACGCCACGCCTTCTTGAATGCGCGCGCCTCCCGAATCGTTCAGCCCAATCATCGGCGCGCCCATCTTCGCCGCCAGGTCCATGATCTTCACGATCTTGCCCGCATTCGTCTCCGAAAGCGATCCGCCGAACACCGTAAAATCCTGCGCGAAAACGTATACCAGCCGCCCTTCAATCCTCCCGTAGCCGGTGATGAAGCCGTCGCCGTAAAACTTCTGTTCGGCCATGCCAAAGTCGTTGCAGCGGTGCGTCACGAGCTTGTCGGTCTCTTCGAACGTACCTTCGTCGAGCAGGAACTCGATGCGCTCCCGCGCCGACATTTTGCCTTCCTTGTGCTGACGCTCGCGTCGCTTCGTGCCTCCGCCTTCTTCGGCGAGTTGGTTACGTTTTTTGAGTTCTGCAAGTTTTTCTTCGAGATTCATGGCGGAAGGGATTATAGCGGGTGAGTGGGCAGGCGGGTGTGAGGAGGTGACAGTGACTGCTGGAGACGCAGACGACGGTGGTCAGTTATGAGTCGAGACCGAACTACTCCAAATCCGCTCCCAGCATCTGGTAGCGATACTTCTTCCCGTCCCAGAAGACGACCGAAGAGGTGCTTTCGCCTTCGCCTTTTTCTTCCATGTAAATGCCGAGCGTCATCCTCTTTTTCAAGGCCAGCTTCTTCACCGTGAGAGTCTTGAAGGGCAGGTTAATCAGCACAAATTTTGCCTTGGTCTTATCGGAACGCCATGCCTCGTGGCCCACACCGTGCACCACCAGCAGGCAAACGCCCTTGCGCTCCGGTGCGTCCGAAGCAAATGTAGATGTAACTTTGACGTCGCCGAAGCCCAGAAAGCTGTCATAGGGATCGATCACGCGAAAGCCGTACTCCGCCTGGTCAGCCAACGGATTTTTGCAGCGGCCGGCCACGATCAGATCGTCCACGCCGTCGCCATCGAGATCACCGACAAACTGCGGCGGCCCTCCCAGCAGAGAACAGTTCTCGCCAAACTCCTTGTGAATGTACTCATCGGTCACCGCAGGCACAGGAGACTGGGCAGGGGCCGGCGGCGGAGGCGGCAGCTTCTTTCCTGCCTGGAGCGTGGCCGACGTTGCGGCGATCATCGACGCAACCAGCACAAAGCGCAGAGAGACAAATCGTGGGTACGGCATATCCATACTCTAGTACCGTTCGGTACAAGTAAGGTATAGACATAACGGATGCCCTGGTAACGAAGGTACCTGATCGGAAACAGCGCCAAACGAGCAGTGACGCTGTCGGAATGCGACGCGATCCGGTATCTCGCGATTTTTCCCAACGATCAGATTACAGCGAAGTGCTCCCATCCGCCGGCCTTGAGTTCGGATGTCTCGCCGCCTTTTTCCAGAAACATCCCGCGCCCGCGGGTAATCCGGCCGATCCGAGTGATAGGCACCCCAGCTATATGCAGCGGAACTTTCTTCGAGCGTGAAGCGGCAAACAATAGTTCGTAGTCTTCCCCGCCGTGCAAGGCAAGTTCGAGATCGACCTCCTGCAATGGCTTCCCGACCTTGGCCCGGGGAATCAATTCCGCGTTCAGTTCAGCCCCAACGCCACTCTCCTCGCAGATGTGGGCGAAGTCAGTAGAGAGACCGTCACTGGTATCGATCATCGCCGAAGCCAAGCCTTTCTCCCGCAGAATGCGCCCCAGTTCAATACGGGGCTCGGGGAAAAAATGCCGAGAATAGTGCCGCGGATTCAGCCTGCGCTTCTTCTGCATCCCGTTCCGCATGATCCCCACCGCAGCCGCCGCTCCTCCCAGTGTTCCGGTCACGTAGATGCCGTCGCCCGGCCGCGCCCCGGAACGCAATACCGCCTTATCCTTCGGCACCGTGCCCAATACGACGATGTCGGCAAGAATTCCCCCCGGCGACTCTGCCGTATCGCCGCCAGCGAGGGTCAATCCATGTCGCGTCGCCAATCCAAGCAAACCGTTGCTGAAGCGCTCAACCCAAGTCCGTGGCAGATCCCGCGGCAGAGCCAGCGAAAGAAATGCCGCAACCGGCTCCCCACCCATGGCAGCAATATCGCTCAACCCCCGTGCCAGACACCGGTGACCGACAGATTCTGGCGTATGCCAATCGCGCCTGAAATGGACGCCTTCCAGAGAAAAGTCCGTCGTGACCAGCGTGTCTATCTTTTTTTCCGAGCGCCGATCCAGCCGCAGTACAGCGCAGTCGTCACCAATTCCCGTCAGCACGGCGGCATTGGCCCCAGCCTTGGCCAGTTGGCGAATTCTTGCGATCAGCACTTTTTCGGCGATCACCACGCTAAACAATATATAGGGACGCCGCCCCACTTCGCCCCACCTCACTTAGAACCCGCACCCCGATGGGCCTTTCAGTCACTACCTGCTCTGGCCCGTAACGGTCGCGGTAACGTGTCCCGAGATGACCTCCGATTACGGGTCTTAAGTAACAGTTAATACTGCGCGCTCCCGTTGACAGGGGGAACCTAGTTTGGTACCTTTTACCAGTCATTCACAAAAGATCTCTGGCCGAGCTAAGTTCTGCATTCTTTACGAATTGCAGACGATGGAAGTATCGAAGCCTTGGGTCGTTGGTTCCAGTAGGGCAGCAGGGCACGTTAAAAATCTCCATTCCCAAGATGGGAACGCGTGACCCGGAACAATCAGGTGGTCCGAACAGGCTTTCTGCAACCTCAGAACTTTGCCTGGAGTTCCGGCCCTGATCATTAAAAAGCTTTAAGTAAGGAAGGCATTTGCAGAAACGCTTCTACATACTTTTCGTGGCCCGGGGAGACGATGGCCAGCTCCGCAAGATTTCCATCCCAGTCCACTACTTGTATGTATTCGTGGTGGGCGCGGCCATTGGATTCCTCAGCCTCACCGGCATTGCCAGCTCCTACACCCGGATGCTTCTCAAGGTTTCCCGCTACAACGAGCTGCGCACGGAAAAAGAGCAGTTGAAGGATCGCTACTCCCGCCTGGAGGAAGTGGCCAAAGAACGCGACGTTCAGGTCGCTTCCCTGGGTTCGATCGCCAGCGAAGTATCCGCCTTATACGGCTTAAAGTCTCAGCCCACGCTGGTCACAGCCACCCAGAGGGAAATTCACGACGCCGACGTTACGTCTTCGCTAGATCAGCTAGGCGTGCTGCGCACCTCCGCCCTGACCGGCGACGCCACTGTAGGCATCAGCCTGGGAATGACCCGCAACGCCACCACCGCCGATTGGTACCGCGCTAACGCCGCTCCCAATCTCTGGCCCGTGGAGGGCCAGGTTACAGGCAGCTTTGGCGAGCGCATCGACCCGTTCAACGGGGAAGGTGCATTTCACAGCGGCGTGGATATCAGCAGCAATTACGGCCATGCGGTTATCGCCCCCGCCGATGGAGTCATCACTTTCGCCGAGTTCATGGGTGGATACGGCAAGGCCATCATGATGGATCATGGCCACGGCATCTCCACCCGCTACGGCCACCTTTCCGGCTTCGCCGTCACCCCGGGACAACACGTCCATCGCGGCGATACCATCGGCTACGTCGGCCTCAGCGGCCGCTCCACCGGTCCCCACCTCCACTACGAAGTTCGCATCAACGACACTCCCGTAAATCCCTACAAGTACCTCCGCATCACCATCGCCCACAGCGGCGAATTCCAAACCGGCAGCTAGAAGCAGTTGCCAGCTTCCAGCTCCCAGAAAACATAATCCCGTGCCCAGGGAAGTGCACGGCTTTGGAGGTTGCGGAAAAACTCGATTCTTGCCCTAGCTCTTGATTTTGAATGGCGCAGCGGTTTACCGCTGCGATAGTTGCCATGTTTTCAATGCCGGCTTTAGCCGCTGAGGGTGTCGCTGCTTGTCGCCGGCACTTGCACTCTTTTCCTTGCTAGGCTAGTTTCATTCGTAACATGCTGAGCTTCTTCCACTCCGTGCGCGAGGATGTCGCCGCCGTCTTCGAATCCGACCCCGCCGCTCGTTCCTACTTCGAGGTCCTGTTCCTGTATCCCGGTCTGCACGCCGTATGGTTGCATCACCTGAGCCACTGGCTGTGGCGCCATGGCATGCGCTTCCTGGCCAGACTCAATTCGCAATTCGCCCGCGTGCTTACTGGAATCGAGATTCATCCCGGCGCAGAAATCGGCCGCCGTCTCTTCATCGACCACGGCATGGGTACCGTGATCGGTGAAACCGCCATCGTCGGCGATGACGTCACGCTCTATCAGGGAGTAACCCTCGGCGGCACCGGCAAGGAAAAAGGCAAGCGCCATCCCACGCTGGGCAACAACATCTCGATCGGCTCCGGCGCAAAGCTGCTGGGCAACATCACCATCGGAGACAATTGCCGCGTGGGCGCGGGCTCGGTGGTGCTGCGCAATGTCCCCGCCAATTCGACCATCGTCGGCGTCCCCGGACACATTGTTCTGCGCGACGGCAAACGCGTCGTCATCACCGACCCCAAGGACATCCGCGATCCGCTCTCCGACGTAATCATCAAATTAGCCACAGAACTCCAAGAACTGCGAGAAAAATTTAAGCAGCACACCCACGAGACGCTGGGAGCCGAGCCGCACGTAGCCATCGACGAAGAAACTTCGCCCCCCAATATCTCTCCCCAGGAATTGTTCCAGGACGATTACCAGATATAAGGCGAGGCTGTATAACGAATGTCATCCCGAGCGAAGCGAGGGAACCTTGGTTTTTGCCTGGAGCGATTACTAACGCAGTTCGCTTCTTCGATCGAGCTGTCCTACGACCACTACTGCCTTAACCCCATCCAACTCTCCGAAACCACCAGCGAGTTTCCCGGATTGTGCGGGTCATACTTCACGGAGGTAGGCAGCCCTAGCCGGCAGGAGTGCAGGTTGATCCATTGCCGCAGGTAGGTTACGTCCTGCGAGCACTCGTACGACACGCCCGCCACGTCATACTTGTAGATCAATAACACGGCTGCATGGTGGCCATCGTTGGACGGTAATTCCTGCACGTCGATGACAGTCCCATCGGTGATGCGTCCGATGCCGTCGAGCCAGGTGCGGCGCTCACGTTCCAATTCGGCGGGCAACTTGGGCTTGCGCCGCAAGATCGCATAGGCGCCCAGCATAACGGCGCTGCCGGCCGCCACCAGGGAATAGATACGTAGAGAATCCATACAGAGGTTGGGGAATTCGCGGCTCCGTGCGCCACGCCTTCGTTATCAGAATATGACGGAAGCGCGGCAGTTGGAAGTGGTTGCGGAGTTACCGAGGTGTAAGCCTGTGGAAATCTTAAAAGCAGTGGCCGGTGTTCAGTGATCAGTGGCCAGTAGAAGATGTCCAGCACGCTTTCGCCGCGGCAACTGACAGGCGGTGTTTAGGTTTTTGCTGGCCACTGCTTTACTTCTGTCCGCAAACAAAATCCTTCGCCAGCTCTCCGAAGTTTCCCTCCGAGCTTTGCCCGAATTGATCGTCGCGACGCATCTTCTTGCTGACCACCAGCTTGCCGCTTCGGTCGGCGGAATAAAACCATTCGGAGTTCGGCGTCGCGCTTCCGTTGACACAGTTGAATCGCACCCGGGCGCGGAGTTCCACGAAAGGACCGCCCTGCGGAAGCCTGGCGGGTTCTTTATATTCAATCCGGATCCAAGCCGTTCGCAGTCCGTTTTTCTGAGGACTGATCGAGCTGACCAAAACCTGATCCCCATCGGCAGTGGCGCCAATCGTACGCCAATCCCCCGCTGCCAACGCCACCACGCCCACGAACAGCACGGGCGCCAGCACCACGGCAACAGCGATCCAAACACCCTTCTTAATAGACGACAGAGGCAAGGCCATAAGCACGCCGCACACACTTTGAGCCAAAATCCGCTTTCTGTCAACTCCGGCAAGGCCGTTCCCTGATCTGAAATCACCCCTCGACGCTATCAGCTCCTGACACCACCAAGCCGCATGCAAACACCACCTGCATGGTATCGTTTTGTACTGCGGAGGTTTCGATTCCCATGGAAGCTCTTCACTCCACGAACATGGACTCGCCGGTTGGGCCGCTATTCCTGGCCGCTTCCTCCCAAGGCCTGGTTGCCCTGGAATTCGACGCCCGGAGCCCGGGACAGCAATCCATTCGCCCGAACCCGCGCGATCTTCGCCACGAAAAGAAGGCCTTCACGTTCGAGCCATCCTCTCGCCGCATGCAGCCTTACTTAGATGAACTCGATGAATATTTCCGAGGCGCGCGACGCGAGTTTACCTTCCCTCTCGATCTCCGCGGCACCGCTTTTCAACTTGCCTGCTGGCGCGCCCTGCTGGCGATCCCGTACGGCGAAACGCGCACCTATGCCGATATCGCCCGCGCCGTCGGCAAGCCCAACGCCTTTCGCGCCGCAGGCATGGCCAACAACCGCAATCCGATCGCGATCGTCGTCCCCTGCCATCGTGTCATCGCCTCCGACGGCTCGCTCTGCGGCTACGGCGGCGGCCTCGAAATCAAGCGCAAACTGCTCGAACTCGAGGGCGCATTGAGCGGCACGCTGACAGCGTAAGAGTCATTAAGTGACGAACAATTGTTACTAACTTCAGGAACCTATCCAAGCCCCGACTTACGCAAAGCCGTTTAGCTGGATCCAGAAAAGAAGGAATTTGCGCCTCTACTTCCGGCGGCATATCATGCGTTACGTCGAGGTAAACATGACCAAGCAAACTGGCCCCGTAGCTGTGTGCGTAATTAATTTGAAGGGCGGCGTCGGCAAATCAACCATCGCCGCTTTGCTAGCCAGACAGGCGTTTCGGCGAAAGCTAGATGTGCTTGCGATTGATCTCGACCCACAAGCGAATCTCAGCCAAGGGCTGATGCACGGCGATTATAGGAAATTTCTGAGCGAACAGCGCCCATCCATCGTTGAGATTTTTAATGGTTTTATATCACCTTCGAGCAACGCTCCGTCGCCCACTCCACTGCCCGCCAATACGGCCTTCGAGGTGATTGCCCAATCCGACACAAGATCACTTCAGCTCATACCATCGCGTTTTGACTTTTCTGACAACCTTTTGGTTGCCATTCGGCCCGAGCCTAAGACACTTGCCAAATTCCTAGCGTCCAATTTCAAACATAAGGACCTGATCATTATCGACTGCTCACCTACAGAATCAATACTAACCACAGCCGCATACCACGCGAGCGGCTACGTGCTGGTGCCTGTAAGGCCTGAGTACTTCGCCACGATCGGTTTTCCTCTGCTGCGTCAATCTCTCGACCACTTTAGGAGCCAGAACCGAGGGAACCACATCTCGGTGGCCGGTGTGGTTATAAACAATGCGTTCTATGACGGTGGGAACAACGGCGGTCCCGAGAAGGCGCGAGCTCTGCAGGAAATCAAAGAGGAAGCCAACAAGAATGGGTGGAAAATCTACACGCGCGAAATCGAACATTCGCGAGGATACCCAAAGATCATGCGAGGCGATTACAGCTATTCGGGAAATGCACAATACTTCAGCATGTTTGGGAATGAATTCTTGGAATCTATTGGCCTGTAGGCCATCGGATTCGGTAGGATTGTCTTATGGATAATCGCAAACGGCTCTTGAGCAAACTTCTCCTGACGTTGGTTGAGGAATGGGGCTACGAGAACGTGGCTCAAGAACTTTCTCACACTAACCGCTACTCGCCGCGGCGCTCGATTGAGTCTCATGCTTCTTCGAGCGCTCGCTCGTCCCACCGAAAGAAACCTACTCCGACGGAGCAGGTCGAGAAAGCGTTGCTCGATCCCCAAAGGAGGGAGCCTCTCGTCCAACTCGCGAAGCGCTACGAGGCGAAGCAATTCCTGCCGAATGTGGCAGCCGCTAGAGAATTCTTGACGATGCTGGGCGAGTTCCCGGGTCAAATTAAGGACCGCGATCACGCCTTTCGGGTCCTATTACGATGCCTCCTACAGCTTCCGGTGGAGCGGCTTCGCCAGATCGCCGATTCCTCGTTGTACTCTGGTCCTTCTCAACTCGGGCCTATCTCCGATGCGATAGCGGCTGCTGGCCAGCACTTGCCACGGCGCTCGCAAGAAGACGTGCGCGTGGAGCGGCACGATCAGCAAAAAAGCTAAGGCGCGTTCGAAGCGGCCCTTTACGCCACAGGAAAACAGGAAATTTTCACCCGTCACGCGACCGATCCTCATCCGACGCTGAACTTCGAATGGTGCTAGGCGTGCCGATAGACAGTTGCTACTCGATCTTATTGAACGCGAACGACACACCCGCCGCCTCCGCCCTCCGCAAAGCCAGCCTCTTCTATCTCGTCTTCGTCATGTTCTCCTACACCACCGGAGGCCCCTTCGGCCTCGAAGATATGGTCACCACCTCCGGCCCCGGCATGACCCTCATCTATCTGCTGGGGCTTCCGTTTTTCTGGTGCATCCCCGTGTCGCTGGTATCGGCGGAACTCACCACCGCCATGCCCGTCGAAGGCGGCTTCTATCGCTGGACCCGCGCCGCCTTCGGCGACTTCTGGGGATTTCTCGCCGGCTGGTGGAACTGGTCTGCCTCATTCTTGCTCGGTGGAGCCTACGCCGTCCTCTTCACCGACTACTTGTTTCCCGGCACCACGGGATGGAAGCACTACCTGATCTCCGTAGCTCTGATCGCCGTGATCACCTGGATCAACATCCGCGGCATTCAGATGGTCGGGCAAGTCGCAACCGCGCTGGAGATTTTTATCTTCGTACCTGTCATGACGATGATCGTGATGGCCTTCTTGCACTGGCATCACAATCCATTCGTCCCTCTCGTTCCACCGCACCAGCCCGCATTCAAAATCTTCGGCGTAGGGTTGGCTCTTGGCCTCTGGCTCTATTCCGGATACGAACAACTCTCCACCGTCGCCGAGGAAGTCGACAACCCGCAACGCGCCTACCCGCGCGCCCTGGCGCTGGTCGTGCCACTCTCGATCGCCGCCTACTTTCTGCCCACGCTTGCTGGACTAGCCTCCGCGGGCGAATGGCAAAACTGGCACACCGGATATTTCTCCGACGCCGCAAAAATAATCGGAGGAACTTTTCTCGGAAGACCCTGGCTCGGTACCTGGATGACTCTGGCTGCCATGGTCGGCAACGTTGCGCTGCTCAACAGCACCGTGCTTACGACGACGCGCATGCCTTTTGCCATGGCCGAAGATGGCTACCTTCCTTGGGCGCTCACGCGCAAACATTCGCGCTATGGCACACCATGGTTGGCGATTCTAGTCTCGGCAATCATCTATGCGCTGCTCGCATGGCAAAGCCTCGGGCAACTCATCTCCGTCTACATCTGGCTGCGCTCGGCTACCACGGTTCTCACCGTACTCTCCGCCTGGAAGCTTCGCCGCACTCGTCCCGAAATGCCCCGCGCCTTCCTAATTCCCGGCGGACAGGTCGGACTGTTCTACGTAGTAGCGGCGCCGGTGGTGATGGCCTTAGTGGCTTTGCTGGGCAGCGACCGGTTTGCGGCTATCGGCGGAGCCGTCGCGATGGTACTGGGGCCGCTGATTTATTTCGGTGTGCGTCGACGTCGTTCCTAACTTGCCTTGCGAAATAAACAAGCATTGCGATTGGTTTGGCGATGGATATACAATCGCAATGTCTATCAAGGAGATGGTCATGCGGGTCGCAAAGTGGGGGAATAGTTTGGCCATTAGACTGCCCGCAGTGGTAGTTAAGGCGCTAGAGCTGAAAGAGGGCGACAATATTGAGATTCAGATTGCCGGCCGCACGAACTTTCAGGTTAAGAAGGACCGGACCCGTGAGCAGGCTTTGGCGGCTCTGCGGAAATTGAGCCGGCCTTTCCCCAAGGGATTTGTCTTCGCCCGCGAAGAGGCGCATGAACGGTAAAGCCTTCCTCGACACCAACGTGCTGGTCTATGCCATCGTAGAAAACGATCCCCGCAACATACGTGCTCGCGAATTGCTTGCCGTTGGAGGCACGATTAGCGTGCAGGTGTTGAATGAATTTGTTTCGGTTGTGCGCCGCAAGGTGAAAATGCCTTGGGATGATGTGAGAGCAACATTGCAATGGATTCTGCTTCTCTGTCCCGAAGTGGTTACGGTCACCATCAAAACGCACGAGAAGGCTGTCGGAATTGCGGAGAGATACGGCTATCGAATCTATGACTCGCTTATTGTCGCTTCGGCATTAGAGGCGAAATGCGAGTTGCTTTATTCGGAAGACCTGCAGGATGGTCAGGTGCTGGAGGGGCGGATGAGGATTCGAAATCCGTTTCGGCTCGCTGGATCAGTGTGAATCCTCGTGACGCCAGACATGGAACGTTCTGAAAGCCGTGTCGGTTGTTTGGCGCGCGGCAGTTTCGCGCATCGTTAAGAAGAGATAGCCGGTATGAAATCCGTTTTTACCGCCTCCCGCTCCTTCGCGAATTCCATATACGTCGCCGTCGCAACGCGGAGCTGCTCGTCTAGTCCGTAGTGTTTCGCGATGAGGCACGTCATCATGAACACGGCGCTCGAGACTGTGCCCAGCAGAGCCCACACCTCGGCATCGGTGTAGCCGGAGCCTACCTCGTCTCCATCGAATCGCCTCCATAGCTGCGCCTTCCCCGAATGCGTGAGGCTGTGAAGGAGGTCGCGGTTATCTTTCAGCATATTCTCGAAGAGCGGGCTGCTGCTCAGGTGCCTGTCGATGCGCTGGCCGTCCTTCTCGTAGCTTACCTTGTAGCGGTCCTGCCTGATCCTACTCACCTCGTCCTTCGGAGCCACAGAGAACTAGGTGCGCCCGCACGAGGGCCTCGACTAGGGGACGCGCCAGCGCGAAGGCCGGAGAGTGGAACTTATACCTCAGCAGGCAATCTATGCCCCTCGCGTGGTCGAATGCAAGCGACCAGTAGGCAACCAGGAGGTCGTCATTTGTAGTGCGCACCACCAAGGCTCCCTGCTGGGCCTTGTTTACGACGAGGTCCTCAAGGAATTGGCCCAGCCTGCCAGACCGGTCGATCTCATCGTAAATGCTCAAGCCGCTAAAAAACTCCTTTCAGTCCGAAAGAAGGTTGATGGTCGCGAAGCCAGCCGAGTCAATCATCTGCTTCGCGCTGTTCAGCAGCCTGGGTGGCAAGTTCAGATCCTTGACCTTCTCCAGCACAATCTCCCAAGAGGAATAGACGCCACCTGTGCTGCCGTTGGTCTTGAACGTGCCCGCCTCACTGAAGTGCCTACGGGAGACCTGGAATACGTCTCGGCCGTCCCTGTCTTTTTCCTTCTTTATCTCAAGCACCTTCTTCGTGACGACTAGGTCTTCCATTCCGCACCTCCACTGCATTGAGCATAGCATGCGGTAGAGGCGAACAAAAGGCGAATAAAATTGCCCCTACTTCACCCAATCCAGTACCTTGTACCACACCCCCGCAAACGGCAAGAACCACGGCCTACCGTCATACAACCCGAGCGGCGCCCCAGGAAATGGAATGCCCACGAACGGATTCTCCGCCTTATCCCCCGCAATAAGCTCCGCCATCTTCTGCCCTTGATACGTCGCCATGGCAACGCCGTGCCCCGCGTAGCCAACGGCGTAATACATGCCATCGATCTGCCCCGCGTGCGGCATGACGTCGAAAGCGAAGTCGAGCGTTCCTCCCCAAACGTATTCCACCTTCGCCTCGCGCAGTTGAGGATAGACATCGATCATGCCCTGCCGCAAAATCTCCGCACTCCGGCGAACCGTCTGGTCGTTCTCGGGGAAGAACGCGGCGCGTCCGCCGAACAACATACGGCGGTCGGGCGTAAGCCGGTAATAGTAAAGATAATTTTTCGAATCGTAGATCATCCGGTTCCGCGGGCTAAGTTCATGCGCCAGCGCCTCTGGCAGGACTTCCGTCGTAATAATGAACGACCCAATCGGAATGATTTTCTTCTGCAGTGCGGGAGTCGCTCTTCCGGTATAACCGCTCGTTGCGACGAAGACTTCGCGGGCCCACAGAGCGCCACGCGACGTGGCGAGCTTCCATCCCGATTCCCCCTGGCTTGATTCCCGCCGCAATCCCTCGACACGCGTATGTTCGAAAATCTCTGCGCCCGCCTTTATCGCGGCCCTGCCCAGTCCCGCGACGTACTGCGCCGGATTCACACCAGCGCTGACCTCGTCAACCATGCCGCCGAAATAAATATTCGATCCGATTTCAGCGCTCAACTCGTCCTTCTGCACGACCCGCAGTGGGTGATCAAACTCGCGCGCGATCACGTCAACCTGCCGCGCATAATCGTCAAAATGCTTCCGCTTGCACGCCACTTCCAGATGGCCGCAACGCGAGAAGTCGCAATCAATCGCTTCTTCGCGGATAATCTGTTCAACACAATCAATCGTGGCCAGCGACGCGGCATACATTCTCCGCGTAAGCTCCCGCCCATACCTCGAGATGAGCTGGTTCACGCCCAGCTTCATCCCCGTGAGAACCATGCCGCCGTTGCGCGAGCTCGCGCCCCAGCCAATGGTTTCACTCTCCAGCACGGCAACCTGTGCGCCGCGCCTCGCCAGAGTGCGCGCGGCCGAAAGCCCGGTAAATCCCGCGCCGATCACGGCTACATCCACGCGCGCGGGCAGCGATTGGGAAGCATCCGTGGCCGGCATCTCCACTGTCGTAAGCCAATAGTTCCGTTCGCGTAAGTTCATAATTGCAAGCCCGCGGCAGAGCAACTACTCAGTCCAAAAGGACCGAGCATTCTAAATCACTCCAGCTTCTCCCAAAGAACCAGCCTTCCGCCGCCTGTGACCGCGGGACATGTACGTCGGGAAAATCTACCCCAATTCGTTGCCCACCTCGGTAACTTGCCGTGGTTACCGGGCCTGCCTAGTCTGGAATAGTATGCCCTTGCGCTGCCTCCTATTTTCGTCCAATGAAGAGCTGGTCCAGCCGATTTCGCAGGTGCTGGCCGATCTCGGCATCGAGGCAGAGTACTGCCGCAGCGCAGTGGACGCGGTGGAGAGGGTCACAACTCAGCTATTTCAGATCGTCATCACCGACTGGGAGGATCAGCCGGAGGCGACCTTCCTGCTGAAAACCGCGCGCGATCTAAAAGCGGCGCAGCGTCCCCTGACCCTCGCGATCGTGAACGACGATGCCAGCCTGCCCGAGGCTTTGCAGGCCGGCGCCAACTCGGTTCTTCTGAAGCCGATTCGCCCGGATCAGGTGCGGGATACCATGACGACGGCGTGCGAATTGCTTCGCGCGAAACAGTCGCCGCCACCGCCGCGACCGGCGGCACCCCCTGCTCAACCAGCGCCGAAAGAATCGCTCGCCATGGCTGCTGCGGCAGCAGGCGCGACAAGCATTTCCGCACCTGTCCCGCCTTCAACTGATCCCGAGAAAACTTTCCGCGCCGGAGAATTCCTGCAATCGTCGCGGCCCGCGCCCGGAGCGCAATTCGTCACCGAGAGCGAAATTCAAAATTCGATGGATCAGGTGGTGGCCTCGGAGGTTGACGCTCTCACCGAACTCGAGCCCATGGCCGCTTCGGTCGAGACCGTGCCACCCCAGCCCGCTGAACCTCGCAAAGCGCTGGACGGCTGGGCATCGCTGCAAGCCCGGTTGACCAGATCAATCGTGCCAGCTTCGCCCGGGCCTTCTACTTCTGAGCCTCCTCCGCGAAACGAATTGTTGGGATTTGGCGAAAATCCCTCATTCGGCGCCACACCAGCGCCATCAACGGAAGATCAGTCGTCGACCCAACGTTCGCAAAGTGACGCCGAATCCGAAGCCGCCCTTTTCTCCTACATGTCCGGAGAAGGCTCCGAGCCTGCGTCCAAGGCCCAGCCGAAACGAAGCCGAACTTTTCTGGTAAGCGCGCTGGCACTAGCGTGTGCCGTGCTGGTCGCGATGGCAATACCCCAAACGCACCGCAATCTCGTGAAACTCTACCGCAATACAACGCACTTGGGTAAAAACTGGCTGAACCCACAGCCGGTCCAGATTCCCCAGGCGGTCACACAGCACGAAACATTTGGCCAGGAGGGTGACGAGTACAAATTCCCGGTCACCGCGAATATCCCAGATGCAACCACCGACCCCTCGCAGATTCGCGTGCTGCCCGTCATCGATCCCACTGCAAAACCAGCCAAAGGTTCCTACGCCGCCGACCCGCAAGCGACGGTGCTGACGCCTTCCCCCGACCCAAGCCAGAATACCCCAGCTGACGCCGGACCCGCGCAGGTTGTGCAAGTCCAGGTTATGCAAGGCCAGGTTGTGCAAGTCAAGGAGCCGACGACCGCATCGAGCGCCGCGAATCTGGCGGCTCCGCAGACCGAGCCTGCCGCAACAGTTCAGTCACAGTCAAATCCGGCTCTGGCACAAACATCTCCTCCGCCGCTGCGTCCGATCGCTATTCCCCCGCAAAACTCCACGCCCGCGCGCGCACTTCCCTCGGGACCCGATGCCACGATCCCATCGAGCCTCAGATCGCAGATCGCTTCCACGACTCCCGAGGCGAGCGGAAACAAGCCCGAAGAGGCTGCCATGTCGTCCATCGAGCCGGTGAATCTGCCGGAATCCGCGGCCTGGAACCTGCTCACGCAGCCGGTTGATCCCATCTATCCAGACACTGCAAAAGCCAGCGGCCAGCGCGGCAGCGTCGTCCTCCAGGTCCTCATCGGGCGCGACGGCACCGTACAGGACGCAAAGTTCCTGCAAGGCTCGCTCGTCTTCGCCCGGGCGGCCATCGACGCGGTAAAACAATGGCATTTCAAACCCTATCTCATGAACGGTCGCGTAGTATCGGTTCAGAGCTTAATCACGCTAAACTTCAAGCCTCCGGCGTAGCGGACGGCGTCCTAAATCAACCGGGCATTTCTTCGTGTACCCTCGTGAACTTCGTGGTTGAAATCAGCACAATACCGCCGCATCCAAGTCCCTGATAACAAAGCGTGGTCCTAACCGTCTAACCCCTGCACACAAGCCGGTTTTCTCCGAGGTTACCGACGAGGCGCGAATCGATGCAGCCGGCCGACCAAAACCAGCATCTACCAGATATAATGACTTTAAGTTCCCCCGGAAGTAACTCCTTTTCCAGAAACGACAAATTCGATGTCCATGAAAACTAAAGCTGCGATCCTGGTTTCCTCCTTTGCCGTGTTGTTGTTTGTCGTGGTCGGTTCGCTCGGAGGCGTGCATGCCTCCTCGGGCGACGGCTCCTACCGGCAGATGCAGGTTTATAGCGAAGTCCTGTCCCGCGTGCAAAGCGAGTACGTGGAAGATCCCAACATCCCCAAGGTGACTGACGGCGCCCTGCATGGCTTAGTGGAATCGCTGGATGCCAACTCCAGCTATCTCACGCCCGCGGCCTACAAGGCGTTCAAGGCACACAAGTCGTCAGCCAAGGGAGAAATCGGCGCGACCGTCTCCAAGCGCTTCGGATACGCCGACGTAGTCTCGGTCCTCCCCGGCTCCCCGGCCGAGAAAGCCGGAATCGAAGCCACCGACATCTTCGAATCGATCGAAGGCCAGAGCACGCGCGACATGTCGCTGCCTGAGATTCGTGACGCGTTGGCCGGCACTCCCGGATCGACCGTGAATGTTTCCGTGGTGCGAGCGCGTAAAGCCGAGCCGCAGAAGATGGTCATCACCCGCGACGTCGTCACCATTCCTCCCGTCGCCGACAAAATGCTGGAAGACGGCATCGGTTACATCAAAGTGGACGCCTTAACCAAAGGCAAATCCCAGGAGATCGCCGCAAAAATCAAATCGCTGGAAAAATCCGGAGCGAAGAAACTCGTTCTGGATCTGCGCAACACCTCCGATGGAGAAGAAAGCGAGGGCGTCGCCACCGCCAATCTTTTCCTGAATCACGGCACCATCACCTATCTGCAAGGCCAGAAGTTTCCCAAAGAAGCGTTCAATGCCGATCCCGCCAAGGCCGTGACCGCGCTCCCGCTCGCCGTGTTGGTGAACCGAGGAACCGCAGGAGCCGCTGAAGTGGTGGCTGCTGCCGTCCTGGAGAACGCCCGCGGCGACGTAGTAGGCGATAAAACTTTCGGCGACGGATCGGTACAGAAAACCATCGATCTTCCCGACGGCGGCGCTCTGATTCTCTCCGTCGCGAAATACTATTCGCCCAGCGGAAAGGCGATTCAGGAAAGTGCCGTGACTCCCAACGTTCTCGTGGCCGACGAGGCCGACAACCTCATCTCCGATGACGAAGATGCCGAGCCTTCCACGCCCGAGTCGGAAGAGAAGCCCAAGAAAACGCAAGATGATCAACTTCACAAGGCGATCGAAGTTCTGAAAAGCCGCACAAGCTAGGACGCCTTCCCGCCTGGCCGATATTCATCGCGCGCCTGACGGCGCGCGATTTTCTTTCCGCGCTTATTGGATCTGCTCAACCAAACTTAACTCTTCCTCCGCAATTGCCTTCGGGAGTTTGGCGAAGCCCGCAGCCTCGGCGTAGTCTTGTCCTTCTTCCAACGCCCATCGCAGGAAGTCCTTCACTGCCTCTCGCTTGCCGGCGGACTGGATTTCTTCCGGAACCAGTATCCACGTATAGCTGGAGATGGGATAAGCCTTCTCTCCGCGGGAATTCGTAATCGAGCTTCGAAATTCCGAGGCCGCGCCCTGGGTAGAGGCAGTGGCAGCCGCAGTGATGCTGGCAGCATCGGCACTGACGAAGTTTCCCGCGGCATTTTGTACCTGGCCGTAGGCCAGGTGGCTTTGCACGGCGTAGATGAGTTCCACATAGCCGATCGAGTACGGCGTATCTTTTACCGCCCTGGCAAGCTTTCCGTTCCCATCCGCAACTTTACCCACCGGCCAGTCAACTGACATTCCCCGGCCCACTCGGTTTCTCCATTCCACATTCACTTTGCTCAGGTAGTCCGACCAGATATAGGTAGTGCCGCGCCCCTCCGTGCTATGAATCACGGAAATATTGGTCGATGGCAGATCTATCCCTGGGTTCGGACCAGAAATCGCCGGATCGTTCCACCGCGTAATCGTACCCAGGTAAATGTCGGCCAGAGCGTTCGGAGAAAAGCGAAGCACTCTCGTCGTGCCCGGCAGGTTATAGATCGGCACGATCGCGCCAAGCACTGTCGCGATTTGCAATACCTTCTCTTTTGCGCGGAGTTTCTCCGGCATCGGCGCGTCGGCGGCGCCGAAGTCCGCAGCGCCCGACGTCACCATTTCCATCCCCGCCTCCGATCCGGAAGGAATATAGATGATATTGACATCCGGGCGGCTTTTCTCGAACGCTTGAAACCATTTTGCGTACACCGCTAGAGCGGATGTTGTTCCCACGCCAACCAACCGCACTTTTTCTGCATCTTGGGTTAACCAGATCTGGGTTGACGAAATCTGGTTTGACGAGATCTGAACCAGAACAAGCATGAACATCGGCTTCCAGAGTCGACGCCAACGCATGCCTGCTCCTTTCCAAGGCCAAACCGGAACGGTACCAGCCAACAGTCTCATCGGCTAATCCTGGCTTTTCCTTTAAGAACAAAGCCGACGAACATAGCCAACGACAACGAAAATTGAACGCGTGCCCGCCGCTCATTCCACCGACTCTTTATGGCTCCGGCGCTCGCTGCCCTGCTATCCTGAACCCATCTCGCCATGAAGTCGCTCTACGAAGATCTCCCGCCAGTGGAAATTGCCGGAAGGAAAGTGGTCGGCCGGGTGTTATTTGGCCTGCTCGTCCTGGTTTCCGCCCTGGTGGGAGCCACCGCCGGACTCTTGTTGGTCTATACCACCGACCTGCCTCAGGTCGAAGCTCTGGAAGCCTACCGCCCCAGTTCCATCACCGAGTTGTATGACGATCACGAGCGCGTCATCGGATCGTTCGCCCTCCAGCGGCGCGTGGTGGCCGGCTATGACGATTTTTCCCCAGGCCTTCGCGACGCCTTGGTCTCGATCGAAGACAAAGATTTTTACCGCCACTCTGGGATTAATTTCTGGCGCATCGTAGGAGCGGCCTACCGCGACATCGAGTCCGGCGGCAAAGTACAGGGTGCTTCCACCCTGACCATGCAGCTCGCCCGCAATCTTTTTCTCTCCCCCGACCGCTCCTTCCATCGCAAAGTACAGGAGGCGATGCTCGCCATTCAGATCGAGCGCCGCTTTACCAAGCCGCAAATCTTCACCCTGTACGCCAATCAGATTTTTCTCGGGCACGGAGTGTACGGCTTCGAGGCGGCGTCCGAGTATTACTTCAGCGAGTCCGCTCGAAATCTCACCTTGCCGGAAGCCGCGCTTCTCGCTGGCCTGCCGAAAGGTCCTGGAATTTATTCGCCCATCAATCATCCCGACCGCGCCCTGAAGCGCCGCAATCTCGTCATCAATGCCATGCTCGAAGACGGAAAGATTACGGCCGCTCAAGCCGCCGACGCCCGGTCCGCGCCGCTGGCCCTGCATCTGCAACACGATCCCAACTCGCTCGCCCCTTATTTCGTCGAGGAAATCCGCCGCTATCTCGAAAACAAGTACGGCGCCGATCAGGTTCACGAAGGCGGCTTGAAGGTTTACACCTCGCTCGATGTCGATCTGCAACGATCCGCCAACCAATCGGTGCTGGACGGCCTCGCAATCTACGAGCGCCGGCACGGATGGAAGGCGCATCTGGAAAACGTTCTGGCCGAAGGAGCCACACTCGACAAATTCCAACACCCCGATTGGGACGACGAACCAGAAGTGAGTGGCTATATTCACGCTCTCGTTACCTCTTCTGGGATTGGCATTGCAACCGTGAAATTCGGCCGCTACTCCGCCGCAATTTCTCAGACCGACGTTGCTTGGACGCAAGGGAAAATCCAGGACCTGTTGAAGACCGGCGACATCTGCTACGTAAGAATCCTTTCCCTCAGCCCCAACGGCGCGGCCCGCATAAGCCTTGAACAGGATTCCGGCGCACAGGGATCGCTCGTAGCCATCGATAATACGACCGGCGGAATCAAAGCGATGGTCGGCGGCCGCGACTTCAGCGAGTCGAAATTCGATCGCGCCACGCAAGCTTTGCGCCAAGTCGGCTCGTCCTTCAAACCTTATGTCTACACTACCGTGATCGACAAAGGCGGAAGTCCGGATGACACCATTCTGGATGAGCCGGTCACTTTCGAGACTGGCTCGGGACCGTACTCCCCGCATAACTATGACGAAAAATTCGAGGGGATCATCACTCTGCGCCGCGCCCTGGCGCAATCCAGAAATATTCCCGCATTGAAATTAGCCAGCAAAGTCGGAATCAAGACCGTGATCGAAACCGCCGAGCGCTTCGGTATTACCGCCAAGTTGCCCCCGTATCTGCCGGTGGCGCTCGGTTCTGCCGAAATCACTTTGATGGAGCAGACCTCCGCCTACAGCGTGTTTCCCAATGACGGCGTACGCGTCACTCCCCGCTACATCACCAAGGTGACCGACTACGAAGGCCGAGTCCTCGAGGAAGATTATCCGGATGTGAAAGATGTGATCAGCGCCCGCACCGCACGCATCATGACTGCGATGCTGCGCGAAGTAGTCCTGCATGGGACCGGGGTCGCCGCTTCTAAGCTGCCTTTCCCGGCCGCCGGAAAAACCGGCACCACCAACGACTTCACCGACGCCTGGTTTGTAGGATTCTCGCCAGCGATAACCTGCGGCGTATGGATCGGCTTCGACGAAAAGAGAACGCTGGGCGCAAAAGAAACGGGAGCCCACGCTGCGCTGCCGATCTGGATGAATTTTATGTCGAGCGCCATGGCTGGAAAAGATCCCGGCCAGTTCCAGCCGCCGCCTGAAACCCCGGCTCCGGTGGCGCAGAAAGTCGATACGCCGGATAATCTTCCCGGCGCCGATGAAACGCACGAATTACGCATTCACCATGATGAGCCGCATTAGTTACAGACTATGAAATCTTTCTTCCGCTTCGCGATATTGGCGCTGACTCTGGTCGCTGTGGCCTTGGTGTCTGCCTTGACCGCCATGCGATTCGCAATTCACGGCCAGGAAGTCAAGGTCCCCGTCATCACTGGCCTCACTCCCGCGGACGCAACTCGCGCCGTTGCCAACCTGGGATTGCAAATCGAAGTGGAGCGCCAATATTACAGCCCGCAAATTCCCGAAGGCCGCATCATGACTCAGTTGCCGCTGCCCGGCACCAAAGTCCGCCGCGGGTGGCAGTTGCGCGTCGCCCAGAGCCTCGGTCCGCAGCGCGTGGCCATTCCCGATGTCACCAGCCAAAGTGAGCGCGCTGCCGAATGGAATCTCCGCCGCCGAGGTCTCGACTTGGCCTCCACCGCGGAGATGCAATTGCCGGGCTTTCCTGCCGACCAGGTGCTGGCGCAGAGTCCGCCCGCCAACGCCAATCAAGTGGCCGCGCCGAAAACCAGCTTGTTGATCACTGTCCCGCCAGATCCCCCTGCCTACGTAATGCCCAACTTCGCGGGCCAACCCCTCGGCTCCGTGAGCCTCATTTTGCAGGACGCGGGCTACAAACTCGGCAACGTAACCATGGCTCCCGCCGCCGCGAATACGCTTCCAAATCCTACTCCGTCAATCTCCATCATTCCGGCCCAGCCATCGCCAGCCAGCATCATCGTCACCCAAACGCCGCCCGCAGGTCAGAAAGTACTGGCCGGCGCCACGGTTAATTTCGAAGTGCGGTAAATTGGCCCGAAGTCCCTGGCACCATCGACCTACGCTTGTCATCCCGAGCAAAGCGAGGGACCTTGGTTTTTGCCCGCACCATCACTCCCGCAGCACGCACACCCCGCCGCCGCTCACTTCTTTTCCAGGATCGCAGCAAAGAACCCATCGCACGGATGAACGCCAGGCAACGTTCGCAAGTAAGGCCCGCGCGTGAGCGCAGAAAAATCCTCCGTGAGTAGTTCCCCCTGCGTCTTAAGCTTTGCAAGCTCGTCGCCGCAATCGAGCAAGCGGAACGACGAACTTTCCGCCAGTACCGCCTCGACCACATCCTCATTTTCTTCCCGTTCCAAAGAACAAGTGGAATAGACAATCCGCCCTCCCGCGCCCACTCGATCCACGGCGGAGCGCAAGATCGCCAGTTGCCGCTTCTGCAAGTCAGCCAAATCTCTCGCCTTAAGCCGCCACTTGATTTCCGGATTGCGGGAAAGAGTGCCAGTGCCTGAGCAAGGCACATCCGCGAGCACGCGATCGAAGCAATCTGTAAACGGAAGGTCCCGCGCATCGGCGGCGACGATGCGAACATTTTCACCGCCATCCCCAGAACTATCGGGTGCACCCATCAATCGCCGGAGCAAGCGCGCGCGGTGAGGGTAAAGATCGACCGCAGTAATCTTCGAGCTCGCATTTCGATCCGCGATGGCCAGAGTTTTCCCCCCCGGCGCCGCGCAACAATCGAGAACGCTGCCTCCGTGCCCCACCAGAGCTGCGACCAGTTGTGACGCTTCGTCCTGAATCACGCACCGGCCGGATCGGTAAGCCCTCGATCCAGTCACATCTCCACGCAGCACGCGTCGCGCTGAGGCCAGAAAAGCGCCGGGAGCGAGTTCAACTCCCTCCGCTCTGAGTTCGTCTTCCGCCTCCGGATGACGCAGCCGCAGCGCAGTCACCGGCACCGATTGATTGTGCCCGCAAATCTGAATCGCAGCTTCGAGTCCGTAGTCCTGAATCCAACGCTCGACCAGCCACTGCGGATGGGCCGCGCTTGCGGCAAGCGCCTCAGCGGAAGCACTGTCAATGACCGGCGGAATAACCTCGGCGCTACCCGCAGCCGCAAGTTTCCGCAGAACCGCATTCACAAACGATGCCGCCGAACGCTTGCGCGCCCGCTTCACCAACTCCACGCTCTCGTTGATAGCGGCGCGCGCCGGAATTCGACTAAGCCAGCGAAATTGATAAACCGCCAATCTCAACGCCGTAAGAATTTCGAAATCGAGCCGCGCGAGCGGTTGCGCAGATGCTCGCGCGATTTGCGAATCCAGCAGCGATCTCCAGCGCAGAACTCCCATCACCAGTTCGGTCGACAGGGAATGATCGACTGGAGTCAGCGCAGCGTGCGCTTTGGAATGCAGCAAATCCGCCGTGTAAGACGATTCCCGCTCCACCCGCAGCAGAATGTCGAAAGCCGCCACTCGCGCCGGCGATATGGCCAGCACCGAATCTCGCTTCTTGGTTTTCACTGATTTCAGTATGACGGAAGCCGCGATCTTTAGAAGAAACAATCCTCTCACGGCCCAAGTTTTTCGCCCGGCAGGGGACGATAGCCGCGAGTAAAGTCAGCGGCGGAAGTCCGCTTCTTGCCTTCCAATTGCAACTCAACGATCTCGATCGCCGTGCCCTCGCCGCACCCAACAAAAAGATGATCGCCATCCACTTTCAACTCCGCCATTGGAATCGCTCGCTTAACCGCCGCTGCGCGCCAGAATTGCAGATTTCTCCCGCGAAACTGCGCGTACGCCCCAGGCCACGGCTGAAATCCTCTCAATCTGTTCAATATCTCTACCGCCCTAAGAGCGAAATTTATATGCCCATCTTCCTTCTTGAGAATGGGCGCAAGTGTGGCCTGAGAGTTCTCTTGTTTGCGTGCAAGGATTGTTCCCGCTTGCAACCCTTTCAGCGTAGTGACCGTAAGCTCCGCTCCAGCCCCCGCCAACTTCGGAGCCAGCGTCTCCGCCGTATCGTCCGCCGCAATAGCAATCTCTTGTTGCAGAAGAATGTCGCCAGTGTCGAGGCCCGCATCAATCTTCATCGTTGTAACGCCTGTGACGTTTTCACCCCTCGCAATCGCCCACTGAATCGGCGCAGCCCCGCGATACTTCGGCAACAGCGACGCATGCAGGTTGATATTCCCCAGCGGCGGAAGCTCGAGCATCCACTGTGGAACGATGCGCCCATAACCCACCACGATGATGGCGTCAGGTTTTATCTCGGAAAGTTGGGCGCGAAAATCTATATTGTTCTTGATCGTTTCCGGCTGGACAATAGGTAATCCCAACTGCAAAGCGAATTGCTTCACCGGCGAAGCAACCACCTCAAGCCCCCGTCCCTTGGGACGATCTGGTTGCGTCACTACCAACCGCACCATAAATCCCGCCTCCACCAAGCGCGCCAGAGTTGGCACAGCAAAGCGAGGCGTCCCGCAAAACACAAGACTAAGCGATTGAATCATTGAAACATTGAGTCAATGATTCAATCTCTCAATGATTCAATCTCTCAATGACTCAATTTTCTACCACTCTCCCGCTTTCACCAGTTTTCGAATCTTGCGTTTCATCAAGTCACGCTTGAGTGCGCTGATGTGGCTAATATAAAGCTTGCCATTCAGATGATCGGTTTCATGCTGAAAAGCCCGCGCCAATAAATCCTCGCCCGTCTTCTCGAAAACTCTGCCGGTCAGATCCTGCGCCCGAACAGTAACCGTTTGAGCGCGGCTCACATTCTCGCGGAAGTCGGGAATACTCAGGCATCCTTCACTCTGGGAGTGCTTCCCATGTTTGTGAATGATCTCTGGATTGATCAGTACGAGTTTGGCTTCGGGATCTTCCTTGAACGTCACATCGACCACCGCGATGCGCCGCGAAATACCGATCTGCGGCGCGGCCAGTCCCACCCCGCGCGCCGCGTACATCGACTCGAACATGTCCTCGATCAGCTTCTTCAGCTCTTCATCGAAGACCGTGACCTTCTCCGCCGGCTTCTCGAGCACGGGATTTCCGAACTTCACTATGGGATAGATCATCAGTAATTTTCCAGTTGCTGTCGGTACCCCTCAAAATTTCGCAAAGTTTCTACCATGGAGTCGCCTCCGAATTTATCCAGCGCGCACCTGCTCAAGGTAAGTGCAACCATCGCTTCTGCCGCCACGCCCGCCGCTGGTACCACGCAAACATCCGACCGTTCATACGCGGCCCGCACAGGTTCCCGCGTTGCAAAGTCCACCGATTGCAGCGGCCGCCGTAAAGTGGAGATGGGCTTCAAATACCCGCGCACTCTAATTTCTTCTCCGTTAGAAACCCCGCCTTCAATTCCACCAGCATTGTTGTGCGCCCGTGTGAAGCCGGTGAAATTTGTCCGCTCTCCGTATCCAATTTCATCGTGCACCGCCGAACCGGGAGAAGCCGCGGCAGCAATACCCGAACCGATCTCAACTGCCTTCACGGCCTGCAATGACATCACTGCGCCCGCCAGCAACGCATCAAGCCGTTCGTCCCACTGGGCATAAGTCCCGAATCCGGGCGGTACTCCGTGCGCCACCACCTCGAATACTCCTCCCACCGAATCTCCGGTTTTCAAAACTTTGTCCACTTCGTCTTTCATGCGCTGTTGAGTTTCCTCATCGGCGCAATTCAACAGGATTTCCTGTTGATTGCAAAGCGCGTGAATGTCATCCCATGGAACGTCCTTTTGCATCGCGACGCTTCCGACCGCAACCACATGGCTCAAAACCTCGATGCCCAGTTCGCGCAAAAAAGCCTTTGCGATCGCTCCCACCGCCACGCGCGCCGCCGACTCCCGCGCCGAAGCGCGCTCCAGCACGTAGCGTGCTTCGGCAAAATTGTATTTCAAAGCGCCGGCCAAGTCCGCGTGCCCCGGCCGCGGAGACGCCACTCGCTTATGCCGCGCGGGATCTCCCACGCTCACCGGCAACGCCTCCTGCCAATTTTTCCAGTCTCGATTGTCCAGTTGAACGGAAATCGGCGAGCCAATCGTCATTCCGTGGCGCACGCCGGAGAGAATGCGGGCGGTATCACGCTCAATCTTCATACGTCCGCCGCGCCCATAGCCTTGCTGGCGCCGCCACAGTTCGCGATCTACAAAACCCTGTTCTACTTTGAGCCCAGCCGGCAGGCCTGAAAGGAAAGCGACCAGGGCTTCGCCATGAGATTCTCCGGCCGTGAAGTAGCGCAGCATAAGTGCTCGATTCTACCTGATGCGGTCACGCTCCGGAGTCATAACGTGGCTAAAGAATGTCGAAGTTACCCGAGGGGCACCGACGCGGCAAGCTCTGCAAGGCTCTCCACCTGCAAATCCGGATGCGCCTCCGCCGCTCTGACTGCACCAACTCCTTTTCTCGCCGACGGCCGGTTCACCCACACCGTGGCCAGACCGAGTGACTGCGCGGGGATCACATCATGGTAAAGGCTTTGGCCAACATGCAAAACACGATGCGTCGGAACGCCCACGCGGCTCAATGCCAATTCGAAAATCTTCAACGACGGTTTGTAAGCCCGCCCCTGTTGAGCCGTTACGACCTGTTTAAAATCCGCCCGCAGCCGAGGCCGGGTCGCCGCGAAAAGATCGTCGTCCACATTGGAAATGATGGCTAGTCGAAATCGGCTTCCCAGAACCCGCAGAGCCTCTACCGTATCCGGCCACGGTTTCCATTCCTTCAGCGACCCAGCCAACGAATGCAATTCCTCTTCGCTCGGCGCAAATCCAAATTCCCCTCCAAACCGCTCTACCACCGATCCAAGCACATCCCGATAGTTGCGATACTCCCCCTGTTCGGCATCAGCTTCAAACTCCCCATACAGCCGCAGGATCGTACCGTCATTCGCCTCCGCACCGTGGGCAGCAAGCAATCCGCGCAGACAACGCAAAATTCCTTCTTCCCAATTGATGAGCGTGCCGTAACAATCAAAGGTAAGAATGTCAAAGCGGCTGAAGTCGAGCATATTAATAAGGGTTTCTTCGAGCGAACTAGGATTCGAACCCAGGTAACGTGGGAGCTTTTTCGTGCGGAATGGCGACACTTACCGAATCGGACTCCTCTTCCACCTTCGTCGAAGCAGTCTCAGCCGCCGTGACAGAAGGTTTACTCGCGAGAAACTTCCCACTGTTCAACAGAGGCCGCCCGAGTGAAGCATTGTAGCTCGTCCAAGCGCCCTCGATATCAGCCTCGCGTTCGAAGTGAGCCCGCATCGCTTCCATCTTCGAGTCCAGATCGTCCATATAGTGCAGCAGCAGCGCCTCCGGAAACATCGGCAACTTCGGCGAGCCGAATGCGTATTCCCCGTGATGGCTGATAATCAAATGCTCCAGCAGCGTCTTCAGCTCGTTCGGGAATCCTGGAACCAGCGCCAGCTTGGCCTGCAACATCTCCAGTTCAATCACCATGTGCCCCAGCAGTTGTCCACGCGTCGTGTAGGAAAAAGACCGATTGTAAGTAAGCTCGTAGATCTTCCCGATGTCATGCAGGAAAACACCCGTCAGCAATAAGTCGCGATTCACCAGTGGATAATTCCGGCAGATCAGGTCGCATGATCGAAACAGAGAAACCACATGATCGAGCAATCCGCCGATATACGCATGGTGCAGAGTCTTGGCTGCCGGCGCGTTTCGATAGGCCGCCGCAATCTCCGGGTCGGCCATAAAAGCACGCACCAGCGCCTGTAGATGAGGATTCTGGAACGTCCCGACAAAATTGGTTAGCGATTGCCAGAGTTCGTCGATATCTCTGGTCGTTTTGGGCAGATAATCGGCAAACTCAATCTCCGAATCGCCCAACTTGCGCAGCTTGTGGATGGTGAGCTGAAACCGGTTTTTATACTTGTTGACCAGGCCCTTAATCTTGAGGAAGTCGTCCTGCTCGAACGCCGTGAGCACTTCCTCCACGTTGTCCCACATCTTGGCTTCCAGTTGCCCGCTGCGGTCCCCAAGAGTCAGAGCCAGGTAGGGCTCGCCAGTCTTCTTCGGCTTGATCTGTTTCGCAACCACGACAAAGTTGGAAGTGATGATCTTGTTTTCCTGCCGGGCACACTCGCTGATATAGAAATCTTTCATTCTCTCCAAGAGTGTAAATCAGAAACGCGTGTAAATACCCGGAAGGCAGCGAAGCCGCGCGGAAGCGGCAACTTCTTCTATAACACGCCCATGAACTTCTTTTTCTTCTTCTTTAGATTCTTGGCGTCGGTTTCTTTCGCCGCAGCGGTTTCCACCGGCTCAGTCTGGTTCGGACTGCGTCCGGAATCCGCATAACCATCCTGGATTCTTATGTAGGCGTCTTCGCGGAGCTTCGTCAAATAGGCGCGCAGCGCAGGCTGCAGCTTCTCGTAATACAGCGCATCCATGATCTTAGGCGTCACATCTTTCAAGGCAGGAATGCCCGCCATCTGATGCTCCGTAACTTTCATGATCATGTAGCCTTGCTTTACCCGGATCACTTCGCTGACCTCGCCCGATTTCATCGCGAACGCTTTATTCTCAATTTCCTTGGCCAGAGTTCCGCGCTTGAACACGCCCAGGTCGCCGCCCTGCGCCGCGGACGGGCCCGCGGAAGATTTTTTCGCGACATCGTCAAAGTTCGCTCCCGCCCGAATCTGCTTCAGCAATTCGTTGGCCTTGGCCTCCGCAACAGCCAGGGCCGCCGCCTCGTCAGCCGCCTGTTTGGCAGCGTCGTTCGCAGCATCCGGAGTTGCCACACTTGAGTCAGGCGTCGCACCCTCCGCCGTTTTATCGGCCGCGGGTTTCGCAGCCGCCTTCTCTGGTGAGATCAAGATCTCGCTCAATCGCACCGATTCCGGCTGCTCCAGTTCGCTCTTGTGCGCATCGTAAAATTTCTGCTGCTCTTCGGTGGTGATGTTAAGGTGGGACCCGACCTCTTCCCCAATCACCTTTTGCGTAATAATCTGGTTCCGCATGTTCTGTTTGAAATCTTCGTAGGAAATCCCCTGCGCCGTCGCCGCCTTTTCCAACTCCTCCATGGTTTCCAGCTTCATGTCCTTGCGCATCAGGTCGAGACGCTTAACCAAGTCCGTGTCGCCGGTAATTCCCAAGTCTTTGCCCTTATCCAGCAGCAGCTGCTGGTCGATCAGATCGCGCAGGATATCTTTTTCCCGCTCCGCAAACGCCTTGTCCGAATCACTTGGATTTTGCTGCTTGACGTCCTCTTTGAGCTGATCCTTGCTGCGCTGGAACTCCGAAAGCGTGACGATCTGGCCGTTCACGCGCGCAATAATTTCTTCCACCACTTGAGCCGAGACGATGGCCGGCACGCAGGCCATGCCGAGAAATATCAAAATCATTTTCTTCATAAGATTTTCGGTGGGCCGCCACGCTGCCTGGGCTTGCGGCGAAAGCGGGCTAAGGCCTTTTCGGTATTTTACTACTTCAGCATCGCCGGGTTGGCCTTTGTTCGTTTTTTGTAGAAAATTAGCAGCCCTCCCCGCGTGTCCTCATTCCCGCGGAGCTTCGCAGACCTAAGACAAAGACGCGGGCGGAGGAGGCTAGTGTTCGCCTTTCGGAACAGAATAAAGAAAAACTCAGCGCTGAGAGAAATCGGCGCTACAAGGACCTCGAATAATTGGTCCGTTCCTTCTGAGGAGGGGAGATGAAAACTCCTTTACTTGCCTGCCGACTTGGAGTCGTACTTGTGATTTTGCTTTTCGGCGACAGAGCCCTTGGACAGGGATGCAATCTAGCTGTCGTGCCTGCGGATGATCCGCCAGACTGCGACGGCGTGCCCATAGCAGAGCCTACTGCGAAGGGCCAGGCACCCTAGGCTACTACTGCTATGAGGGTTCCGGGGTATGCTCGGAAACCGGCTATGAGTTTACCACTGCCAACCTAGGATACGACCCTAGCTGCGACCCGCCAACTTGCTGTAACGGACGGGTAACCTGCGGCTACCGTCAATTTTGTGTTGACGATTGCACCTGCCAGTACGCATCTCCAATCATCGTGGATACGACTGGAAAAGGTTTCCATTTAACCTCCTCTGCCGACGGGGTGATGTTCGATATGGCGGGAGACGGGCATCCGATTAAGATAGCGTGGACGGCCGCGGATTCTGGCAATGCTTTTCTGGCCCTCGACCGCAACCACAACGGCAAGATCGACAACGGGAAGGAGCTTTTCGGCAACTTCACTGCGCAGCCAGACTCTGACCAGCCCAACGGCTATCTCGCCCTAGCGGAGTTCGACAAGCCGGAGAAGGGCGGTAACGGAGACGGGATCATCGACAGCCGCGATGCTGTGTACTCGAAACTTCTGCTCTGGATCGACGAGAACCATGACGGGATCTCTCAACCCAACGAACTGCATGCCCTGCCGGAGTTGGGCGTGTTTTCCATTAGCCTGCACTACACCGACGATCATCACGATGATCCCTACGGCAACTGGTTCCACTACAAGTCGGCGCTCAATCCCAATCCGCTCGATGGGACATCCAAGGACGGACGCTGGACCTACGACGTTTTCTTCGATGTCGCGCAGTCCGGGGATGCGTTGACCGCACAATCTCGGCGGCCCCCGCGGTGGGATCAGAGGCACCTTCCGCTGTTTGAGGCTGGTTTCTGGGACGGCGTTGTTTACGATGGCCCGCAACTAGGCTATCCTCTCCCAAAGAAGACCAACTGCCATCCGAAAGACGAACGGGACAACTCAGGAGGCCAATGATGAAAGTGCCATTTATTGTTCTGGCTGGTGTTTGCGGCATCGCGCGGATGCTTTGCGCCCAACAGCTCCCGACGTCCATTGTCGACCTTAAAGAAACCGTTAAAATTGACGTGCCCACGACGCACTCAGGAACCCAGAGTCGCGGTGGCGTCTGCGATGGCGCAGGCAACCTTTATGTGCGCCGTAATGAGTCCGAGAAACCCAGCCAGGAGCGGGCTGCGCTTCCGATCCAGAAGATCTCGCCAGAGGGGAATCTAGCGGGAAGCTTTCGGGTCTTGGATGCGTTACCAAACACTCGAACCGATGGAGGCGTCGATGTTGTGGGCAGAAGCGTTTTCGCAACGACGGATGGCAGAGTCTTCCAGGCAGCAATCGCGCGTGACGGCGTTTTTGTGGTGGAGTTCGCACCAGACGGCACGGTGAAAGCAAAGACGAAGCTGGCAACAGGCCCTGCCACGCCCCCCTGGCTCTTGGCCGTTTTTAAGTCTGGCGAATACTTGCTTACTGCCACGACTGGCATTGACAATCTCACGCCCTTTACGGCGGTGTTCTCCACGGACGGGCGGTTGGTGAAAACAATCTATGAGCCGGAAGATGAGGAAGCCCGTAGGAAAGCATCGCCGACCGACTGGAAATCCCGGCCAATCGGCACCGTCGGCGGCGCCGATTTCGTGAGCAAGGGCGATGTCGCTGCGGGCTCCGACGGCAATGTGTATCTTCTGCACGGGACCGCCTCTCCCGCTCTGGTATATGTCATTTCCCCAGCCGGCGAGGTGGTGCGCAAGCTGCGAATCGACGCCGGCGATCCCGATCTCCTGGCAAGGAGCATTAAGTTCTATTCCGGACGGCTGGCCATCGAATTTGACAGGTGGTTTAACTTCGACGCCCATCAGAACGTCATCAAAGTGACCGATCTCGAAGGCAACTCGATTGCCGACTACAGAATGCGCCCAGTTGAGGGGAATCATGCCTTATATCTGGCTGGATACGGCTCGGATGGCTTTACCTTCATGCCGTACAAAAACGAGGACAGGCTATATTTTGTCAAGGCTAAGCTTCCATAGGTTTCAGACCGCGTTCCCGGCATCTGGGAGAGCCGGCTACGGAGTTCGCGCCAAAACCAGCGCCGTCATGTCGTCCGGAACCAGCGGCTCGCAGGTGAACTCACCCACAGCGTTCAAAACGAATGCGCACAGGGCTTGTGGACTATTCGAATCGGCGGTTCGAAGGTGATCTTTCACGCGCTCCAATCCGTACTCCACGTCTTCCGCCTGATCGTCCTTGCACTTGCCCTCGACCACTCCCCTCGAAACCAGCAGCAGAACCGCTCCTTTCTCCAGCCCAACAGTGGGAGCGTCGCAGGTCGCATGCGAGAACAACCCGAGCGGCAATCCAGTGGATCGCAACTCGACAATGCCGGTGCTGTCGCGCAGCAGTCCCGGCGTGTGTCCGGCGTTGGTGTAGCACAGGGTCCCAAACTTCTCGTGGTAGCAACCCATAAACCCCGGGCAGGAGACGACGCCTCCCGCAGCCTCCATCAGCCCGCGGTTCAGCCGCAGACACAATTCGCTCATCGCTTCCGATTCGTTGAAATCAGGTCGCGAAAACAATTCTGTGCCCACGGTACGAAACCGTTCTTGCGCCGCGGAGAGGATCGTTTGGTTCGTCTCGCGGCGGCCAGCAACGTCCAGCAAGCCAAATAAGACACGTTCCGGGCCTACACGAAACGAGTCATAAAAATCTCCCGCCGCTCGTTTTCCGTAAGTGGTAGCCGCAATTTCCGCGCCGTCGATCGCCGGAAACTCATTCGTCGCGGCCTCCAGGGCGGGAAGCGGTTCCGGTTCACGCGGCTGGAATAAAGAACACATTCGAACGGAATCTTAAGATCGAAACTAGCATAAGCGCTGATGGCGGGCAAATGTGACGGGCCAAATGCGTAGCGTCCAAAATTTCAACACGGAGCTGAAGCAACCGCCTCCGTGTACCTTCGTGCTCTTTGCGGTGGATGAATTAGGACGCTACGAGGCAGCCGCTACTCGCCGTACTTATCCGCGAGATACTTCGCCACCTCAGCTTCCAATTGGCCATAGTCCGAGTGGATCGTCGCGCGCATCGCAGCCTCAGTGGAATTGCCCTGGCTGAGCAGTTGCAGAATCCGCTGGATGTCCCCCATGCCGTAGGAGTCGTTGATGTAGGAAACCGCTGCCAACGATTCCACGTAAGCCACATAAGCCTCAGTGCCCGAGAAGCGAAGAAAACTTCCCTCCAGCACATTGAGCGGAATATTATGTTGCGCTTTGAACATCTGCGCTAGTTGCCGCCCATCGCTTCCCAGCGACTTAGGTTCAAGCATTTGCGCAATCCCTTCATGCAGCCACGGCGGACATCGCCCTGCGGAAAGCTGATTAATGAATGTGTGAGCCAGTTCGTGCTTCAATACCCGCGCCAGCTCCGGCGTCATCGAATTAAGGCCATTCACCGGAATGCGGAGCTTGCCATCGTTGATCGCTCCCGACCACGAGGGCGCCCGCGTCACATCAAAAAACGCCTGTTCCGTATAGAGCGTTACCAGAATGTTGTCCCGCGGCGGCGTGCCCAGATCGCGCGCCAGATCGTCGTAATCGGATTCCAACGCCGTCATGATCTGTTCGCGAAATGCCTCTGAAGTTTGTTTTCCCTCGTAATGCAGAACGAAATGGCTGCTCTCGCGCTGCGTGAAGTCCGTTTCCACATTCTGTTCGCGCTGCGCCTTCGCCAGATATTGTTCCACTGCCGGATCGGGACGCAACTCGAGCGAATGCTTCCAAGAGGCCACCGCATCCTTGGTCCGGTCCGAAGCCTGCTGCGCGTAGCCCAGTACCGTATACGCATCAGGCGAGTTCGGCGCTGCGCTCACCGCCCGCTGCGCATAGGAGAGCGCTTGCGATGGATTCCCCGTGCGCACCAGCAACGCCGCGTAGTAAATAAGAACCGTGGAATTTTCCGGCTGAAAGCGCAGGGCAGTTTCGAAATAGCGGCGGGCCTGGTCGATGTTGCCGTGATCGAACTCAAATTTGCCGGCGATAAAATCCGCCGTCGCCGCCAGTTCGGCATTTCCTTTGCCTTCCAGTTTCGCAAGCGCATCCGCGTCAACCTTGCCATCTTTAATGATTGTCTTGGGAAGGTCACCCTCGTTCGCCAGGCTGTCTGCCGGAATGAAAACCGGCAGGTCTCCCGCCATCTTGGCGCCCGCCGCGACGCTCACCGGCATTCCACCCGCCTCAACCCGTTCTACCGAACTTTTCGGTATGGCGTAACTGTCGTCGCCAACTTCGTACTCGTAACGATTACCATTCTCGCGGACGTGATCGGCAAGAATCGTGCGGCCATTCTTCAAATGGATGGTGTCCGCCCATGCCGCGGAGCCGAGCACCATCCAGATCACTCCGAGAGTAGTGACACGAAGCCTCATTGAAGCGCATTCTAGCAACAGTGAGCACCCACTCCTACGTGACGAAAGTGTCGAAGCGCTTCGCTGGAGCGAACTTCGGACTGGCTGTTCTTTTCGCGATTTGTTGGTGGACACCGGCATACTCTGCGGCAGCCGGGCTTGACCAGGCTGCTCCTCACCAGTCCGGACCCGCCGAGTCGCTGTATTTGCAATTGAATTCCATCGGCCTGGACAGCTCGCGCGTTTTTCGCGTGCGCGATAGTTCCATCGATCGGCCCGCGGTCCACATTACCCTGGAAGACGGCACGATTGCCTTCACTCGCGATGTGCTGGGTAAAATCACCGGCGCCTTCTTTGAGGGTGATGGCGAAGTCCTCCTGCTCCCACCCAATGACGTCGAACGCCGTTCGCTGAGCCTGTTCACCGGCATGGCCATTCTCGAAGAGCGATTCAGCACCGCCTACTTCCGCTTCAATGACAGTATCGCTCTCGAAATGCAGCCCGGCCTCCGGGCGCCCGACGACGCGGCCGGCTTCGTCGCGCGATGGGACGAAACCGCGCGTAATCTGGCCCAAGTCGACGCGATGAGGTTGCTGGCCACTTTCAGCGAAATGCTTCCCGCCGCGGATGCAAAGATTCCCGGCGATCCGTCCCTCCCACGCCCGGCATCCTCCGATCGCATGCTGCACGCTCGCCTTCAGGGAAACGCGCTGGGCGTCTTCGACATCCTTTACGATTCCACCGCCGGGGAACAAGTGGAAGCGGGACAGGCCAAGTCCGCCGCCAACGGAGCCGTGGAATACGACGTCTGGACCTCGTTTTCAGTGAGGGAATCCGGCCCCGTCCGCCCGCCCCTGGCCCAGACTCTGCAAACTCTGCCCGCGGAAACCGAGTCCCGCGAGGATTCTATTTTCGTCCGTAGTTACCTCATCGACGCTCGCGTAAAACCACCCAAAGAGCTCGATGCGGAAGTAAGACTGAATCTCGAAGTGGTGCACGACCGGTCCCAGTTTCTGGTGTTTGAATTGTCGCGTTTTCTCAAAATCCAAACCGTTGAACAAGACGGTCATGCCGTGGAATTCATCCAGAATCCCGCCGTCGAAGGTACACGCCTGGCGCGTAGCGGCAACGATCTCGTAGCCGTCATTCTGTCTGCGCCTGCGCGCAAGGGACAAAAGATCCAACTGCGCTTCGTCTACGGCGGAGAAGTATTGGCCGAAGCCGGGAAAGGCTTGCTCTACGTCGGTGCGCGTGGCACCTGGTATCCCAACCGCGGACTCTCCATGTCTGACTTCGATCTCACCTTCCACTATCCCCAAGGGTGGACTCTGGTCGCGACCGGTAAACCCACGTCCGTTTCGACGACAGCAGCGACTCCCGCGCAAACTTCCTCTCAGAACGCCGACGGCGACCAAGTCAGCCGATGGGTTTCCGAACGCCCACTCCCGGTTGCCGGTTTCGATCTCGGCAAATACGTTCGCGCCTCCGCCCAGGCTGGAGACGTCAGCGTGGAAACCTACGCCACCGTTGGAGTGGAGCGCGACTTTCCTAATCCGGCGCAAATCGAACCTGTACCCGAAACGTCTCGCAAGAGAATCCCCCTGCCCTCAATTGCGCCACTCCCGCTCTCCCCCGCGCGCAATGCCACTTCAGTCGCCGAATCCACAGCTCGCGCCATTCGCTACTACGCCGAGCGCTTCGGTCCCTTCCCCTACAGCAATCTGTCCCTAACCCAGCTTCCCGGACGTGAGAGCCAAGGCTGGCCCGGCCTGATTTTCCTTTCGTCCTACGTGTTCCTGACGCCGGACGAGCGCCGCGAACTTCACATCAGCCCTTCCAGCGAAATAATCGATCAGCAGGTTCCCGCCCACGAAACCGCTCACCAGTATTGGGGAGACCTGGTCACCTGGAGCACCTACCGCGATCAATGGTTCTCCGAAGGATTGGCAAATTATTCTGCGTTGATGATTCTGCGGGACAGGAACCCATCTGGCTTCCGCCAGATCATGGAAAAATATCGTCAGGATTTAGTCACAAAGAATAAAGACGGCAACCTGCCCAAAGATGCCGGCCCCGTTACCTTGGGAAGTCGTCTCTTCTCGTCGCATTTTCCAGAAGGCTACGAAGCCATCAGCTACGGACGAGGCACATGGCTCTTTTACATGCTGCATTCCATGCTCGAAGATGCCGCGGCCGAGAGCCGGCTGACAGCTTCGAGCCACGATGCGGGGCAAGATCCCTTTCTGCAGGCTCTTCGCAAGATTCGCCAGCGTTACGAAGGCAAAGCGGTCAGCACCCGCCAATTGCTGGACGTCTTCGCCGAAGACCTTCCTCCATCGCTTCGTTACGAAGGGAAATCTTCACTCGAGTGGTTCATGGAGGGCTGGGTCAATGGCACCTCCTTACCGAAGTTAGAGTTGCACGGCGTGAAGTTCACCCCGCAGGCGAATGGCGTGGTCGCGACCGGAATCATACGCCAAGAGGATTCCCCGGACACGTTGGTCACCTCCCTTCCGATCTATGCCGTGGTACCGAACCAAGCGCCAGTGCTGCTGGGCCGCGTATTTGCCGATGGTCCCGAAACCTCATTTCGCTTGTCCGCGCCCGCCGGCACGCACAAGCTCTTGCTGGATCCAAACCAAACCATTCTCACCGCTCCAAAATAATAACGGACCAATATTCCACCACGCCCCGCTCCTCTCATCTCCCGCATTGGAACTTGTCCCGCCCGATAGTCCCGGAATGGCAACTAACTTGGCACGATGCAATATCCCGCTATCTCTCATCCCCCTTTAAGCGATTGTTTTCTTCTGCCAAAAAGCGCCTTCTTTGGAAACACACGAATGGCTGTTAAGGTGCTCCGCATGTTGCATACGTTTAGGAGGGAACAACTTGAACCTTCGACTCGGCGAGGATATAACTCCGCAAGACGATACGAATCTCCTTGAGACCCCTCCGATAGTCGCCTCCGATGCCCTCTCTTCCGCCGCCCTGGTCGATGCCTGCCAGTGCCGCGGAAAAGAGACGATTCTGCTGGTGGAAGATGCGCCCTTGGTGCGGAAGGCGACCGCCGAAGCTCTACAGTCGGCTGGTTATACCGTACTGATCGCGGAAAACGCCACCCAGGCGTTAGAGATTTACCGCGTATCCTCCAACTCTGTTGACCTGCTGCTAACCGATGTCGTGATGTCCGGCATTGGCGGGCGCGAACTGGCACAGACCCTCTTCTTCTTATGCCCCCATGTCCGGATCGTGTTGATGAGCGGCTATGCCGAGCAGATCGCATTATGCTCGCTCTCCTCCTTCCGAACGGAGTATATGGCCAAGCCTTTTTCGGTATTGACACTCTTGCGGCGGGTACGCCATGCGCTCGATAAGAATCCGCCCGAGGTTGGCGCATCCGCTTAACTCACGCTGGCTTTGCGGTATTTCGTCGCGAGCAGAATTTCGTGAGGAATCTGCGCGAGCGGCACCACACGGTCAAGAATTCCCATTCCCGCGCAGGTGCGAGGCATGCCATACACCGCGCAACTCGCCTCATCCTGGCCGATGGTAAGCCCACCCTCTCGGTGGATCGCGCTCATTCCCTGCGCCCCATCGCTGCCCATGCCCGTCATGATGATTCCCATCGCTTGCGGTCCAAATGCCGATGCCACCGATTGCATCATCACGTCGGCGGAGGGAACGTGCAGCTGATGCTCGGGTTTGTCCGAGAGGCAAATTAAGGTCCGCGCACTCCCGCGCTCCACGGTTAAATGGATTCCTGCCGGCGCAATATAAACCACCCCGGGCAAAATTACCTCGCCATGCACCGCCTCGCTCACGGTAACCGCGCAAAGGGTATCCAGCCTCTTGGCAAACGGAGCTGTAAATCCTGCGGGCATGTGTTGCACCACCAGTATCGGAACTGGAAGATCCGCCGGCAGAGTCGGCAGAATGTCTTGCAGCGCTTTCGGCCCCCCCGTCGAAATTCCTAAAGCCACCATGGTGGGCGCGCAGATCGCACCTCTCGCCACCGGCATGGCTACTGCCCGGGAAGGCTTTCGTGGAATCATCAAAGGGTTGTGAACTCGCCGCGACTCCGCCGCCACCTTGATCTTTGCGATCAAATCCGCCTGCAGGTGAAAAATGTCGAGGGAGGCGGCGGAAAGTTGCTTGGGCACGTAGTCAAAGGCGCCCGCCGCCAGGGCGTTGAACGTGGTATCCGCGTCTTTCAGGGTCACCGAACTAACCATGATGACCGGCCGCGGGAACTCGGCCATGATGCGGGTCAGCGTCTGCAACCCATCCAGCACCGGCATCTGCACGTCGAGCGTGATCACGTCAGGATCAAGCGCGGTCATTCTTTGCAGAGCTTCCAAGCCGGTGCTTGCGGTCCCCACCACTCGCAACTCCGGGTCGGAGCTGATCATCCGGGATAGCGCCGTGCGCATAAACGCGCTGTCGTCCACAATGAGCACACGGATCTGCGGGTTGGATTCTTGGCCCTTCACGTTCGGTAGATGGCGCGCACCAGACTGTGCACTTCGTCCATGTAGGAATCGAGTTCAAACGTCAACCGCGCCCAGTCAAGATCCTTCAATGCCGTGACATGCCGGGCGAGCAAGCCGAAACCCGACTCTTCCTCGATATTCACCTGCCGCTCTTCCACATAGCCGTAGTTCAGGCCGCTCATGCGGCAAAGTAAATCGGCCAGTTGCACCAGCGCCACCAGCCCCGCATGTTCTGCCGATTTTTCCGGCGTGTGGTGATAACTGATGACCTCAAGCAGCTCCGGCGCCAGCGCCCAGCGTTCCGCCAGCAGACGCCCGCTTTCGCAGTGGGTTAATCCCATCGTGATTTGTTCCGCTTCATGCAGGGGAATGCCTTCGCTTTTCCCTTTCTCCCACGCGGCGCGAAACTCCTGGGGCAAAACCCACAGGTTTACGATGATTCCCAGGTCATGCAGCAGGCCCGCCAGATAAGCCTTCCCGGGATCGCCAAAATTAATCTTGCGCGCAATATGGCGCGAGACCAGGGCGCATCCCAGCGAGTGCTCCCAAAAAACCACCGGATCCAGGCTCGTCTTTTCGCTGGGCAGCATATTCAACACGCCGCAAGACATGGCTATGTCGCTGACGTGACGAAAGCCCAGGCTCATCACCGCTCCCCGCAGCGACTGCACATTTTGTGCCCGCCCGAACAGCGGCGAGTTTGCCATCTGCAGGCACTGCGCCGCCAATGATTTGTCTTGCGAAAGCAGGTCCGTCACTTTTTGCACGTCGAGCTGTTCCACCGGCTGCTGCAAATAACGCAGCAAAGGAGCCAGCACCGCTGGAATGGTCGGAATTTGATGCAAGCCTTCGAGCCGCTGCAGCAGAGCTTGTTTGGTTGCGGTTGCGGCGGTCATAACGGTCTACCTCCCGCGGGTGCGCGTTCCCCTTTCACATAGGCCGTAGCTCCCGGCAAATGAATCAGGCGAAAGTCATCGTTGACGCCGAAAAGGGACTCCGAGTGGCCCAGAAACAGATAGCCGTGAGGTAACAGGTTATTGTAGAAATGCTGGATGACTTTCCTTTTCGAAGCCAAATCGAAATAGATCAGCACATTGCAGCAAAATATGGCATCCATGCTTTTCATGAATGTCATGCGCGAGTCATCCGACAAATTAAGCCTGCTGAAGCTGATGTTGGAGCGCGCCACCGCGTTCACCTGCAGCTTATCCTCTTGCGCCGTGAAGTATTTATTGCGGTAGGCGGGCGTCAGGTTGCGCGTGCTGTAGCTGCCGTAGACTGCGGCTTGAGCATGCGCCAGGGAGCGTTCGTTAAGATCGGTGGCCAGAATGTCTATCGACCAGTCTTTGAGTTGGCTGCTCGCCTCCTCCAGCGCCAGCATCCGCAGAGTATACGGTTCTTCCCCGGTGGAGCAGCCCGCGCTCCAGATCCGCAGTCGGTGCAGCGGAAGATTGGATTTGGCCTCGATGATCTTCGGAATCACGATTCGGCGCAGTGCATCGAGCTGGGGCTGATTCCGGAAGAACGAAGTCTCTCCGATCGTAATTTCGTTCAGCAGCGCCACCAGCTCCGCATGCCGGTTGGGCCGGATCGTCAGGCATTCGGAATACTCCCGCATGGTTTCTATCTTGAGTTCCTTCATGCGGCGCCCGCAGCGGTCCTGCAGCAGACGCAACTTATTGTCCGGGTGGAAAATTCCCGCCGTCTGGTAAATCATGTCGCGGATGCGCGCCAGTTCCGGTTCCGGAGGACCATCCGTCGGCGCAGTTGCTCGCAGCGAAGGGGCGGTGGTCACGCCGTAGCCCTTTGCACCATGGTGCCGGCAGGCGGCAAATGTGCCAGCAGCCCCGCCGGATCAAGCACCAGTCGAACCTGGCCGTCGCCGCTAATCGTGGCCCCGGCCACACTCGAGCAACCGTGCAGGAAAACTCCCAAAGGTTTGATCACGGTGGACTCCTGCCCCAGCAACTGGTCCACCAGCAGCGCAAACCGCTTTTCCGCTACTCCCAGTATTACGACCTTCCGTCCCTCATCGCTCTTCTCGGCGGCAGCAGGCCACTCTGCCGCTTGCTGCATCGCGCTCCGCTTCACCGGGAACATCCGATCCAATCGCAGCAGGGCCAGCGTCTCTTCGCGCAGGCAGAGCACTTCGCCGCCTTCCACCCAGTGCACGTGCTTCGGATCGATCTGCACCGTCTCCGCCACTGAGCGCAAAGGCAAAGCATAAATCTCTTTTCCCACCTGCACCAAAAGCACGCGCAGGATGGCCAGGGTGAGCGGCAGACGAAGCTTCACCGTCGTGCCCTGCCCCAGATGGCTTTCGATTTCAACCGAGCCGTTCAACTTCTTCAGATTGGTGCGCACCACGTCCATGCCCACTCCCCGGCCTGAAAGGTCAGTAGTCTTTTCAGCCGTACTGAAGCCGGGGAGAAAAATGAAGTCGAGAATTTCGCGCTGGCCCATTCCGCGCAGGCGCTCCGCCGCCACCAATCCCTTCTCCACCGCCTTTCGCCCAATTCTCGCCGGATCCATGCCTGCTCCATCGTCGGAAATACTGATCACAATCTGATCGCCTTCCTGGCGCGCTTCGAGACGAATCGTCCCCCGCCGCGGCTTTCCAGCCTGTTCACGCGCGGCCGGCATCTCCACGCCATGATCGAGGGAGTTGCGCACCAAATGGACCAAGGGATCACCAACCAGTTCGGCCATGGTCTTATCGAGCTCGGTTTCTTGCCCCAGAAGCGAGAGATCGACTTCCTTCTCAAGACTGGCGGTCACGTCGCGAACCAAACGCGGGAACCGGCGAAAAACTGTTTCAATCGGAACCATCCGCGTCTTAAGTCCCGCCGACTGCAATTCTTCGGTAATAAAACTCAGGCGCTCGGAAGATTGCCCCAACGATGAACTCAATTCATTCATCGCCAGCTTCCCGGCAGAGCAATCGCGGCTCATCTGCAGCAATCGATTGCGCTCCAGCACCAGCTCTCCGATCAGATTGATCAGATCGTCCAGCTTCGCCGCGTCGACGCGCATCGTAGGCGCAGCACTTTGCTGCTGCGCCATCTCTTTCTGCCGGACCAGAGCTTCACCTACTTGTGCCGGAGATGCCAATCCTTTATCCACCAGCATCTGGCCTAGTCTCGGGGGCTGTTTCAAGGAGGATTGTTCCGTCAGCACTGCGTCCAGCACCGCGGCCGAGATCACTTCCTGTTTGACCAGCAGTTCTCCCAGGGACGGAGATTTCTGCCCGACATTTTGCGCCGCCTCGAGGTCCTTCAGCAGCGTGCCCAACTCGTACTCCTGCAATCCGCCTGCCCGGATGTCCTGAAGCATCTTGCCCAAATAATCGCGTGCCGCCAGCAGCGCGTCGATCATGGGCCGCGTGAGTTGCGCTTCACCCTTGCGTAACGCGTTCAGAACATCTTCGGCGCGATGACTCAACCGGACGACTGGCTCGAATCCCAGAAATCCAGAGGTCCCTTTGATCGTGTGCAGGGCGCGAAAGATGCGGTTGAGCAACTCCGCATCATTCGGCGCCGCCTCCAGCGCAACCATGTCCTGGTCCATACGTTGCAGAAACTCCTCCGATTCCACCAAATAGTCCTGGATTAACGAAGGATCATGCAAAAGGTCATCACTCACGCAGGTTTGCTCCTCAATCGCAGCCGGCTGACCTATGCCTGGGTCGCGGCCGTTCCCATCATTTCCTGTTCCGAGCCACTCATCAGCCGGTCCGCGTCCAGCAGAATGAGCAACCGGTCCCCAACCTTCCCCACTCCCGCAACGTATTCGCGCTCCACCAGTCCAATGCGCGGAGGGGGCTCGACCGTATCGGCCGGAATGCGCAGAACCTCAGAGACTGCATCCACCACAAAACCAAGTACAGCACCCTGGATTTCCACCACCACGATGCGGTTCTGTTTGTCGGGCGCCACTTCTTCCAGACCGAAGCGCTTGCGCAGCCCGATGACCGGAATGATTTTCCCGCGCAGGTTCATCACTCCCTCCATGCAATCTGGCGAATTCGGGACGCGCGTCAACTGCTGCGTGCGGATGATCTCCTGCACTCGCAAAATGTCGATCACGAATTCCTCGCCGCCCACGCGGAAGCCAACCAGTTGCAACAACTCCTCATGCGCTTTCGGTTCGTGGCTGCGGGACCCGCCTTTCGATTTAGGAGTGCTCAATTCCATCTTTTGTCACCCGCGGGTTTGGTTACCATGCCACCCTGCGGAGTTAACGAATTGCCCCAGCGCCCTCCAAGGCGCTCCGGTTCGCACCCTTGAAATCTCATCGGCACTAAAGGCCGGGACTTTAACTGGTTGGGAATCGAGGTTTGGGAACTCGGTGAATGAACTACGGCGCGTCCGGCTTGCTGGCTTCGTTCGAGATGGTTTCGTTCAAGATCACGATGTCGACGCGGCGGTTCTGCGCCCGCCCCTGAATCGTAAGATTGCTCGCAATCGGGTGATACTCCGCATAGCCCGCCGCCGAAAGTCTGGCCGGATCGAAGCGGTGGCCGACGATCAGAAGCCGAATCAACTCCGTCGCCCGTGCCGTCGAGAGTTCCCAATTCGAGCTTATCTGCGCCGTATGAATCGGAACATTATCCGTATGCCCTTCGATGCGCAGCTTGCAGGTGCGAATCGCAAGAATCGAAGCGATGCGGTCCAAAGCCGGCAGAGCCTGGGGTTTAATGCTCGCCGAACCGCTGTCAAAAAAGCCGAACTCCCGCAGGCTGATCACCAGGCCATCCGCTTCTCGGTGCACTGTCACCTGGTGCAGCGCGATTTCTCCGTGTAGCGCCTGCTCCAGTTCGCTTCGCAAAGTGGCCATATCCGTCTCGCTGGCAGACCCCGCCAGAGAATCGGTCGGCGCCGATGCGATCCGTCCCAGGGCCGAGTTCCGTTCCACATTCTCAATCGCCTGCACCGTGCTGAACGGCATCGGTTCATTAAGATCCAGCGGAATTTTCGTGGTCGACGCGGGAAACACACCCATTTCCTGAAAGGCCACCTGAATTGCCAGAGCGAGTTTCCCTACCTTTCTCTTATCCACCTGGGAGGACGCATACAACACAACAAAAACTGCGAATAGCAGAGTAATAAAATCCGCGTAGGAAACCAGCCAGCGTTCATGGTTGGAGTGGGCGCGAGCGCGCTGGCGGCGTCTCATTTCTCGCCCTCCACGCGACGGCCCGGGTTCTGATTCGCCTCCACCAGGAAGCCAAACAATTTCGTCTCCAACATGCGGGGATTCATTCCTTCCAAAATCGACGCCACTCCTTCGAGCGTCATCTCCCGCTTCACTTGCTGCTCCCGGATACGCAATTTCATCTTTCCCGCAATCGGCAGATAAAGAAGATTAGCGGCACCCACTCCATAGATCGTCGCCACAAAGGCCACCGCAATCCCCCGGCCCACTTCATCGATCTTGTCCAGATGTTGCATTACTTGAATCAGCCCCAGCACGGCTCCGATGATCCCCACTGTCGGAGAAAACCCCCCGGCCGATTCGAACACCTGTGGAACTTGCTCTTCATATTCGGCCTGGTTGTCCAGCTCCAGTTCCATCATCTTGCGCAACTCCTGCGGTTCCGTGCCGTCAACCGCCAGCATCAGCGATTTTCTAAGAAAAGGATCTTCAATCTCCGGCAACTCCGCATCCAGCGAAACAATTCCCTCGCGCCGCGCCTTTTGCGCGTATTCCACGAGTTGCTGAATCGTTGCTTCCGGATCTCTATGCGGATTCACGAACACCGAACCCAGCTGCCGCAGCGCCAGCAAGATGATGGGCAACGGAAATTGCAGCATGACCGCTCCCAGCGTGCCCCCGAACACAATCATGGCGGCCGTGGGCTGCACAATCTGGGCCAGGTTGCCGCCTTCGAGCAGAAGTCCGGCGAGAACCCCTCCGATCGCCAGAACGATTCCGCCCAGACTTGCTTTGTCTACGTTCACTTCTCCGGCTCCCTTTTGTGGGCGTCGGGCGGTTCGGGTAAGAGGTTGTGCGCAGAGCTGCTATCCCAGGCAAACGATAGGCCCTGCAAAACCATCCGCCGGAATTTGATCACTCGTCTTACCACTTCCTCCGAGCTCTCCCGTACCACAATTTTTTCTCCCGTAACCAAAGTGATGAGAGTGTCCGGAGACTGCTCGACAAACTTGATGAGGTCGGAGTTTACGGTCAGGGCCTGATTGTTGAGACGAGTGAGCCGGATCATGTTTCCCCTGTCTCCCTTTCATAAAACACAGTCTGCGCAGTAAACACGGGCCCCTAGGAGGAGTTATCGGCGCAGTGGGGATCAAACCGCATCGGCCAACCACAAATGCCGCCGTTACGGAGGGACAGCGACTCACAGCTACTGCCCCAAAAGCAGGGCGCTAAAGCTCCCCAAACATTCGCCGATGGACACAACAGACATTCGGGTTCCGAGCACGAAAGTGGAACAAGTGCTCCGCAGAGATGCATGGCTGAGGAGACGGTTTCAAGCAGGCGGGACCGACTCAAACATAAGGAGAAACACAATGCCTCTCGGTATCTTGTTTAACATTCCGTCCCTCGCGGCAGAAGACGAACTGAATGTGACCTCTAATGCCCTGGACAGCACACTGGAAGAATTGGCTTCAGGGTCGGCCATCAATACCGGGTCGGACAATGCTGCCGGACTGGCCATTGCCAATGGGTTGCAGGCCAACGTTTCCGCCCTTACCCAATCCGTAAGCAACGCTAACGACGGCATCGGCGAACTGCAACTGGCCGATGGCGCTCTTGCCCAGGTCACCACCCTGCTCAACCGCGCCATTACGCTGGCTACCGAATCGGGCACGGGCACGGTCTCCAACGAGCAACGAACCGCGATTCAGGCCGAATACGCCTCCATCCTCACCGAAATTAACTCCATCGGCACCAGCACCACCTACAACGGCCAGGCCATCTTCCAGGGCGGCGCGACGCCCAACACCAATGCGGTGGACAGTACCGGCAGCGGCACACTGCAACTCAACGAAGGCCTGACTGCGGGAACCACCACTACGGTCTCGGCTGGCGGCGCTACCTTCAGCTTCACCGCTGCCACCACCGGCCAGGTACCCACCAATCAAGTAAACAGCGCCACCACCAACCTGACGGCCTCTACCGCTCTGGCTTCGGGCTCTATCCTTACCGTAACCCGCGCCACCGGCACCACCATCTACACCGCGACCGCCGCTACCACGGTAGGTGCATTGGAAAACGTGATCAACGGCGGCGTCGCTATCAGTGGTACTCCGATCACGGTCACCGGCACCGACACTGCGGGCCATACCGGCTACTCGGCCGTACTTGCCTCAGGATCCCTCCAGTTGACCGATCTCAACGGCAATAACGACATCACCGCAGTCGAGACCGGTGATCCCAATACCAACCAGGTGACCGGCAGCGTCGGCACCCTCACGACTGGTACGGCACTGGCCTCAGGAGATATCCTAACGGTGACCCGCGGGTCGGGCTCCGCCGTCTACACTGCAAACGCCGCTACGACCGTGGGCAACCTGATCACCGCCATCGATACCGGCACCGGCACCGGTTTTACCGTTACTACCACCGGCACCGGCGCTGGCGCCGTCCTCACCGGCCTCGGGGCCGCAGTCGTGGGCGGACACCTGGTTGTCACCGACTCCAACAACAGCGGCGATCTCGCGGTGGCTCAGGGTACAGGCGCCGAATTGGGCACCTTCGCCGACACCGCTGATAAGACCTTCGCCGCGCCGTTTATCAACCCCACAGGTTCCACATCCACAGTGCAGTCTCTGATCAACGCCATCAATTCCGACACCGTCGTCGGCGCCAAAGCGGCAATAGTCAACGGTCTCCTGCAAGTCACCGATCCCTTCGATCGCGGCGATCTCGCCGTCACCACCACCGACACCGTGCTGGGAGCAACGGTCTCAGGCGCTCAAACCGCCTTCCAAAATACCACCATCGGGTCATCGGCCCCCAACGCCAACGAGTTAGTCAGCAATGCCGGAACCAGCGGCACCCCTTTGACCGCCACCACCACATTGGCGGCTGGCACTGTCACTAGCTTCACTGCCGGAGGCAAAACCTTCTCCTATACCGCGCCCACCGGGGGTTCTACCATCGGAGACCTAATCAGCGCAATTGACAACCCGCTCACCGACCCGGCGAACCTCCAGGCTTACATCGGAACCGTCGGTTCGGCTGCCGGACAGTTGGTGGTGGTCGATCCGCTCGACAATAACGATCTCGCGGTCGGTCCAACCAATGCCAACACCGCGCTTGGAACCTTCACTAGTCCAGTGACAACCGCCTCGCCAACCACCAACATCTTCCTGAGCGATTCCACCGCCGTCGGTTCCAGCGAGATTGCGGTAACCATCGGTTCTTTGAACACCTCGTCCATCACCAACGGCACCGGCACCGGTGGCGTCAACCTTGCCTCCACCGACTTGAACACTCAGGGAGATGCGCAGGCCGCCCTGATTCAAATCGGTGACGCCATCGGAAATATCGCCAGTGTCCGCGGCACCCTGGGCGCCGTGGTCAACCGCTTGACCGCAGCCGGCAACGTCCTCAACAGCCAGGTCCTCAACCTCACATCGGCGGAGAGCACCATCACTTCCGCCGACATTCCAACTGTGGTGGCGAACCTTACCAGTGAGTCCATCCTGGAACAGACCGGCATCTCCGCTCTCGCCCAGGCTAACCAGCAACAGCAACTCGTTTTGAAACTGTTGCAGTAAACGCATCTCCGGAGGGAGGCAGGGTCGTCCTTGTCTCTTTCCGGCTCAATCTGGGTAGCTCAATATGAGCCTAAGCCCCACGCTCAAGTTCCTCCCGGCGGCCGAATCTTCGGACGCGCGGGAGCGCTCGTTCCGCCCAGGTTCCCCAGCTTCCCGGTTCAGGAGGCGGTTCAACTGAGGAAAGCCCCGGGCTACAAAATGGATATTCGGTGGCTGTTGGCCCGCAAGATGAAGTCAAAGTGCAAATAGAGCTGCCGGCAGAGATCGCGGTTTACCAGTTTGTGAATCAGCAGGGCACGTTGGTTTTGCAAGTGCCGCCGCAACAGGTGCTCAATATTGCTCGTGATATTTCTCAGGAACTGGCCCAAGAGGCGATAACCGAGAAATCTGCCGCGATCGAAGGAGGAAAAGAATATGGGCATTAGCTTAAATCCCGCCACTCTCCTCTCCGGACAAGGGCTTGATGTGTCGTCGGTGGTGTCGCAGATTATCGCGTTGGAGGCCGGTCCTTTGACGGTATGGTCGCAGCAGCAAACCACCATCGCGTCGGAAAACGGGGCGCTGGACGGGATCAACAACGATCTTGCCAACTTGCAGACGGCCGTTCAAGCCCTGTCCGACCCGAACCAAGCGTTCGGCGCCCAGACGGCCACGACCTCGGACAGTAGTGCGGTAACCGCGAGTGCCAACGGTTCCGCCGCCGTCGGCACTCACCAGATCACGGTGACGAGTCTGGCTACGACAGGCACGCTGTATACGAATCCCGTCGCCGCCGGCGCCAATGCATCCTTTCTGGCCAGCGGGCAAACCACCGGCGATGTTCAGTTGCAGGTAGGCGGAACAACCGGCGCAACCTACGATATTCCCATTACCCAGGGCAGCAACGACACTCTCAACACTCTCGCAAGTTATATCAACACTCAGAGCACCGCGAACAACTGGGGAGTGACAGCCAGCGTTGTAAGCGGAGCCGGCGGCTCGCAACTGGCTCTGCAGAGCCAAAACACCGGCAGCAGCGGAGCGTTGGCCATCGTCAACAACAGCAACACCACCCTTACCTTCGCCACCCCCGAGGGCGGCACCAATGCGGCGCTGACCATTGATGGCCAGCCCTTCATCAGCCCCACGGATACGGTTACCGGAGCGATTCAGGGAGTCACCCTGAGCCTGCTCAACGCATCGCCCGGCGAGCAGGTGCAGCTCACGGTGGCTCAGGATACGAGCCAGGTCGGCTCCGCCGTCAACAACTTCATCTCCGCTTACAACAGCCTGGTCAGCGCCATCAACGCACAATATGCCGTCGACCCAACTGGCGTGACTCCGACGCCTCCTCTGGAATCGGATATTTCACTGCGCTCAGTGCAGTCCAGCATCCTGTCAGACGCCGCCTATTCGATTGCCGGCAATGGCGGACTCGTTAACCTGGAGACCTTGGGCATCAACACGGCTAACGACGGCACCCTGAGCCTGGGCACATCCGCAACTGGCCAGTCACTTTCGCAAATACTGGCCACCAATCCCGCGGCGGTCCAGAACTTTTTCCAAAACGCGTCCGGGACGGGTTTCGCCAACAACTTCGCCACCGATCTGAACAACCTGACCAATCCCACAACCGGTCCCTTGTACGCGGACATAGCGCAAAACGCCGCGGAAAACACGGACCTTACCAACTCCATCGACAACTTACAAACGCAGCTAGCCGCTCAGACCACGGCGTTGACCACCGAGTACGACACGGTCAACGCTAATCTGCAGGCATATCCTCTGCTTCTGCAGGAAATCACCGAAACCCTGGGCACATTGGGGTCGGGCACCTCCAGTACGGGTTCGCTTATCTCCAGCGAACCTACTCTCACTTCGGGGCTATAAATTATGGACGCAGGATCTTCATACCGCAAAACCGCTGTACGGGGCGCGACCCCGGTGCAACTAGTGATTTGTCTCTACGAGCAGGCCATCGAAGACCTGCGGCGGGCGGTCATCGCCTTGGAAAGAGGCGCGATCGAGGCTCGGACGCGAGAGATCAATCACGCGCTAACCTTAATCGGTCAACTACAAGGATCGCTCGATATGGAGCGCGGCGGAAAAGTGGCGCAAAATCTGGCGCGGTTCTACAGCCTGGTGCGGGCCGGCCTGATCGAGGCCCAGGTAAAGCAGTCTGCCAGAATCCTCGAACAACAAATCGCTCAACTCGCGACGGTCCACGAAGCTTGGCGGAAAGTGGCACGGGCCACAGCGGCGCCGATGCCGGAGTCGCCGGAGCCAGCAGAAACTACTCCAGCCCACTCCTCACCGGCAGGCCCTTTTGGCGGTTGGGAGGCCTAATGCCGTTACTCCAGCAGAACTTGCGCGGGTCCAATCGCAGAATCGGTTCTTGGCTCAACACCATGCTGGCTCAGCAGGGATGGCCGCCGGTGCCAACCTCCGAACAAATGTCTGGACTGCTTTCAGAACTGGTGCTCGCCGGAGCTTGGTTGCGCGCGGAACCCATCCCCGCAAAAGGAACCGATCCGGAGCTGGACGATGAGCTTGATCGCTACCGCCAAAATGTGCAACGGCTGCGTCAGTTGCTGCCTTGCATTCACACCCAGTTGCTCGCGGAGCGGGCGCGGATTGAAGCCCAACGATCCCGAATACACTCCGCGGCAAAATGGGCGGGCGCCTTGCGTCAAACGCTCTAGGCCGGTTCCTCGTTCTCCTATTTCAGATATTCAAACAGATTAGTGTTCGCAGTCTGCCCAATCGCTTCCAAGCTTGCCTCCAGGGAGGTTTGCGCCGTGGTCAAATTACTGATCACAGCCGGCAGGTCCGCGCCTGCGACGGTGGTTTCCTGCTGATCCAGCTCCGTGGTCTCGGTGCTAAGGTAGGTTTGCTGTGAAGTAAGCTGGCTCAGGCCGTTGCCGTAAAAGACGGCCTGGGAGTCGACCGACTGCGAGGCGCTGCTGAGTTCGTTCACCGCCGTGCCGATGCTCGCAGTATCGCCGGTCTGTAGGCCCGTGATCAGATCCTGCACTGCCTGGAACATGCCTGTCCCCGAGGAAAACAGCTGCGACCCGGGCAAATTGGTCTGCAAGCTGAAATTGCTGCCCAGAGTAACTTTATTCACGCCGGTATTCCCCTGGTAGTTAACGCCCGAACTGGAGCTGGGATCCAGCACGTAAGGCACGGTCTGGGTCGCCGTTCCGGCAAAGACGTAGTTGCCTTGATAGGAGAGGTTCGCCAGGGCGATCAACTGGGTTTGAATCCCCTGTACTTGCACGACGATCGCTTGGCGGTCGGACGCATTCAAGGTTCCGTTTGCCCCCTCCGTGCCCAGACTGATCGCCTGCTGCAGCGCCGCCGTCACCGAGTTCAGCGCCGAATCCGCATCCTGCATCTCGCCCTGAATGCTGCCAATGCTGCGCTGAAACTGATCGTCCTGCGAGGCTTGGTCGGCGTTCCGCACCAGCTCCGCCGCCGCCGCGGGATTGTCGGATGGCAGGTTGACGCTCTGCCCGGAGGCGATTTCCTGCTCGTCCGTTTGTATCTCCTGCTGGGTTTGGGCGACGGCGGCGAGCAGATCGGGATAGGGATCGGGATTTACGCGCATGTGATTATCCTGGGAGCGATTATCCTGTCAGGGTTGGCATTTGGATGGCGGCGTACATCATGTCGTTGATCGTAGTAATGACCTGCGCCGACGCCGAATAGGCGTCCTGGTACTGCACCATGTTGGCCGCTTCCTCGTCGAGCGACACTCCCGAAATCGACGCGCGCTGATCGTTGAGCTGCTGCAACACCAGGGCCGAAGCGCTCTGTTCCGTCGAGGCGTTGGCCGCGTCGTTGCCTACGTTGAACACGATGCCGGAATAATAGTCCGTCGGGCTCTGGCCGCCGACCACGGGCTGGCTGTTCAGCGCGTACATGGCCTCCGCATTCCCGTTACTGCCGGACGTGCCGTCGGAACTGGCGGCAATCAGCGACGGATCGGTGATGGCCACCGAAAGATCCGCCGCCGCCCCCACGCCGGAGACTGCCGGAGGGTTGAATAAAGCCGTTCCCGGATTCCCGTTCAGATCGAAGCCGCCGGCCTGCACTCCGTTCACCGCATTGGCCAGCCCGGCCGCCAGCGTATCAAGCTGGATCTGGGTCTGCGGAATCTCGCTGTCGCGCGCCTGCAGCGTCCCCCCCAGCTGCCCCGAGGTGATCTGGCTGGTAATGTCGTTGCCCTGCGAGTACACGTCATGCAAGCCCGCGGCATTGGTTTCGGCGGTCAGCTGAAAGCTTTTTAGACCGGTGACCAGCGGCGCCCCGTTGGCCGTGGTCAGCGTCAGTGTGGTGTCGCTCGGAATCACCGAAACATCCACCAGCGCCGAGAGCTGGTCGATGGCCTGCTGCCGCTGGTCGATGAAGGTTCCCGCATTCTCCCCCACATTCTGCAGGCTGGCGACCTGCCCGTTCAGGCTGGCAATCTGCTGCGTCAGCTGGTTGATCTGTCCCACCTGCTGCACCACGCTGAGGTCAAGGCTGCCCTGTTGCTGAGTCAGGGCGTCGGCCGTGGTGTTGAAGGCGGTCGCCACGCTGCCCGCCGCAGTGAGCACGCCCTGGCGCAGCGACAAGTCGGAAGGATCGGTCGAGAGCTGGTTGATGCTGTCGAAAAAATTGGAGATCGAAGTGCCAATGTCTCCCGTGCTGGCGGTGAAGTTGGTTTGGGTCTGCTGCAGCGCCGCGGAGAGCGTGCTGTACTGGCCCTGCGCCTGCGTCTGCTGCTGGATTTGCGATTCCAGGATGGGATCGCGAACGCTCTCGACGCTCTGTAGCGTAACTCCCGTGCCGAAGGTCAGCGGATCGACCACCACCGGGTCGCTCGCCACCAGCACCGCCTGCTCCCGCGAGTAGCCCGGAGTATTCACGTTGGCCACGTTGTTGGTGGTGGCCGCCAGCGCGCCCTGTTCCGCGATCAGGCCGCTCAGCGCGGTCGCGAGGCTGGCGTTGAGGCTCGACATCGCTCAAAACTCCCGGCGGGCTTCGCCCGGCCAGGCCCGCGGCGGCGCGAAACTTCGCGCCGGGGGCGCGGCATAGTTCGCGCTCGGGCCCGCCAGCATGTTCCCGAGCACGCGCAGCTTGGCCCGCGCCCGCGCCAGCAGCGCCGCCTGCAACCGCAGCGCCTGACGAACCTCGTCCTCCGCCCGTTGCAGCTCTAAGTCGCGTCCCGGCCTGCGATTTCCCGCCGCCATATCTTCCGCCAGCCTCCCGCCCAGCTCGATCTGCTCCCGCGTCCCCCGTTCGATCCCGCCCAGATCCAGCGCCAGCAGAGCCCTGCGGCTGCCGGAAAGGCTCGCCTGCAGTTCGCGCAGCAGAGCCAAGCGGCTTCGCACCGCTTCCGCCATTGGCGGCAACGGGCTGGCGCAATCTCTGGCTTCGTCGATGGATGGCTTCGCCATCATGCCATCTCAGGCCAGACGGTCCACCCGGTGCCGCGGCCGGTCATTCTCGTTCTCATTCTCGTTTTCGTTTTCATTTTCGTTCTCATTCACGTTCTCGTTATTTTCGTGATTCTCATGTTTCTCGCTATTCTCATTGCCTGTACGCAACTCGGTTTCCTGGGCCGCGGTCTCCGCCGCTTTCTTTTCCGGAGCCCGCTCCCGGTGCCGGTTCTTTTCCCCTTCTGCGGGAGCGCCCCGGTTCTGCGGCCCTCGAGTCGAGGCCACCGGCGTCATTTCCTCAAGATTCGGCCCCCCGGATCGATCGACCTTTTCGATGGCCACAAATTCCATCCCGCCAGCGCCAAATTCACGCCGCCAGCTTGGTCACCAAATTCGAAAACAGCGCCCCCGCCACCTGATCCGGGCGCACCTGATACTTGCCGCTCCCCACCGCCTCCCGCAAGGCGCTGACCTTTTGCTGCGTCGTCTCCGGCAGCCCCGCCAAGTGCGCCACCAGCGACTGCACCTGCGCGTGGAAGCCCGAAAGCTGCGCCTGGTCCTCACCCAGGGCGCTCGCAGCGCTGGCCGCCGCCGCATTCGTGCCGGCTGGCGGCTGGTTCCCCGCACGCTCACTGTTTGCCGCCTGCTGTGGCTGCTGATTCGCATCGATTCTCATAGCCCGTTCCCTCCGCCAAACTCTCCTGCAATTCAACTATCGGCAAAAGCTTAGGAAACTTTAATTTTTTCTCCGCCGGCGTCGGCCCATCCGCCGGATGCCCTCTCATCCTGTTCCATCGGCGGAAGTTAGCCAAACTTTAGTCATTTCTGAGAGTGTTCTCACTGCGGCTGGCTCAGCCTTTGGTGCGCCGCCTCGCTCCTCTCCATGTGCTCGGTAATCAGCTTCGCAATCCCGAAGCCTCCGCCCGCCGCCAGCGCCGAGGCCAGCGCCTCCGTCCCCATATAGTTGTAGTCGTCCTGTCCGGCCATCGCCTCCTGGCCGGGAAGTTCGGCAAAGGTTTTTTCGAGCGACTCCAGCACCGTGCCGATCAGCTGCGCCTCAAACTCCCGGGCGGCTTTTTGTCCCTTCCCCAATGCGGGCGCCGCCAGCGGCGGCATTACCTCGGCCCCCGAAAGCGCCGCCGACTTCATCCCAGAAATTGTGCTCATTCCAGAACCCTCCATCACAAAACTTCCAGCTCCGCTTCCAAAGCTCCCGCCGCCTTAATCGCCTGCAGGATTGAAATCACGTCGCGCGCCGTCGCCCCGATGGCCTGCAGGCGCGTCACCAGTTCCTCTACACTGGCACCTTCGTTCAACGCAACATTGCGGGCGGGCGCTTCGTTGGTGCTGATCCTGGTCTGCGACGTCACCTCAGTCGGTTGCGCCTGCCCAGCGGCCAGCGGACTCGGCTTCGACGCGGAAAAGGTCGTGGTCACCTCAATCGAGAAGGTGCCGTGCAGGATTGACACCGCGCCCAAGCGCACGTCCTGGCCCATAACCACTGTGCCGGTGCGTTCGTTGACTACCACCTTGGCCTTGCGCCGCACTTGGACTTCAAGATTTTCAATCCGTGCCATAAGGGCGGAAACGTCCCCTTTTCCAGGAGCGGGAGTCTCGACTTCCACCCGGCGGCTGTCGACCACGGTCGCCGCCGGAGACGCCAATTCGCGGTTGATTACAGTAGCAACTTCCTCCACCGTGGTGAAGCTGGCTTCGTTGAGGAGCAGGGAGAGATGCCTGATCTTGGTGAGATCAAGCGAGCTATCCCGCTCAACCAACCCTCCGTTAGGGATACGGCCGACCGTGGGATGATTCACCGACTTGGAGTTGGCCGAAGTTCCCACCGCATAGCCGCCCAGCGCGAGCGGGCCTTGTGCCGCCGCATAGACCTGGCCATCGGCCGCATAGAGCGGCGTCAACAGCAGCAGCCCGCCCTCCAAGCTGCGGGCATCGCCCGCCGAAGAGACCAGCACATCGAGCGGCATGCCCGGCCGCGCAAATGGAGGCAGGTTCGCGGTCACGAACACCGCCGCTACGTTCTTCACCTGCACCGTGGTCTGCACCACGCTGGGAGGAATCTCCACCCCCATGCGCTGCAGAATGCTGGCCAGAGTCTGAATCGTAAAATAAGTCTGCTGCTTGTCCCCCGTGCCCTTCAGCCCCACCACCAGCCCGTACCCAATCAGAGAATTGTTCCGGATCCCCTCCACGCTGGCTACATCGCGGATCAGAACCTTGTGGTCGGCCGGTTCCAGATTCCGTTCCGGACGCTGCGTCGCCGCGATCTGCGCCGCGGTTGCCGCAGTCTGGTTCGTTACAGTCTGGTTCGTTACAGTCTGGTTCGCTACAGTCTGGATGGGCGCAGTCTGGGCTGCGGACATCGTGATCGCAAAAAACAGCAGCCCTGCCCATGCCGCTGGCGCGCGTCCTCGGAGTCGATTGCCAACCCGCCGCATGACTGCTCCTGGAAATTTCTGCTCTCAAAAATTCTCGCTGCTTAGAAATGAAAAGTTATTAAAAGTTAAAGATCCGCAACAGCCACTTGATCATCGGATTCGGCGGCCGGGTGCTTTCCGTGATCACGCCCTTGCCCTTGACCTCCACCTCCAGATCGCCCACGCTGTTCGAGATCACCGTGTTGGTGGCGTCCAAATCGCCGGGACGGACCAGCCCGCGCAGGATCACCGTCTCGCGCTGGTCATCCATCAAGAGCTGCCGCTCCGCCTCAATCACCAGAGTTCCGCTCGGCAACAACGCCACCACGCGCCCGGTCAGCGTGGTCGTCAGAGCCGTGGTCGTCGTCGCCTGCCCCTTGCCCGCCAGAGCCTGCGTGGACGTGGGCGAGAACAGGTTCGCAATCCCGCCCGTCTTGATCCGGCCCGGTAGGGCCGTGATTCCCGAACTGGCGGAGAAGCTGCGGCTGGTGGCCACATTCCCCGTGCTGGTCGACGAAAGATTCTGCGCGATGCTGATGGTCACCAGATCGCCGACGCGCGACGCTTTATAGTCCGCCACCAGGTTCGCCAGACGGCCGTTGTCGACCCACAGGCTCCCCGGAGTGGAGGGTGCCGGAGCCTGCACCGGCCCGGTCACGCGGCTGATGTAATCGGTCAAGGCATCGCGTTGCGGAGCCGCCGCCTTGCTCTTGGGCTTCGCTTCGGCGGCCGGAAGCAGCACGATCGCGAGCGCCGTACAAACCAGAGGCTCGCACATTTTCGCCAGCGGCTTGGACATTTTCTTCACAGACTCGCCTTCCTCACAGGTTCACCCGCACCGCGCCCGCACCCACAATTTCGGCGCGCAAAGTCCCCGCCGCATTCTTGAAGCGCACCCTTACAAACTCGCCCAGCCCGCCCGCTTCGAGGCAGGTCACCGGCAGCACCACCCGGATGCCCGCCTGCTCCCAGGTCAGCATCGCGGTCTGCCCCGGCTTGATCAGCCGCGCCCCGGAATTGCCTGCCTTCGCGTCCCCCTGTGTTCTCCCGCGCCAAAGCTCATCCCGATTCGCCGCCTCGGCCGACTCGCGAAACCACACCAGAAACGGAATGCAGTCCTCCGAACGCGCGCAGCGCAACCCAAACTCCCGCCGCTCCAGGGCGGCATTCCAGCTCGTCTTCAGCAGTTCCAGAGGCGCGTCTTCGGGAATGTTCCGCGCCGCGGCGCAATCCAGAGCCTGACCTTTGTCTTCGCTTCCGCCCTCCGCCCGCACCGCTGCGGCCACGAAATCCGCGATCGCGGCGCAGCTCTTCGACGCTCTCGCCTGCCGCACCACCACCCGCTCCGGCACATACGCCTCGCGCCCCGCCGCCTCGCGCTCCGCGATCTCCTGCCCTCCCAAACCCCGTATCAGCCGCCGGATCTCGCCGCCCTCGATCACCCGCACTCCGCCCGCCCGCGGCGCCATCCCCAGACTCACCTGCGCCGCCGCGCCATACCATCGCGCACAGGTTCCCGGGGCCAGCAAATCCGCCAGCGTGAGCCCGCCTGCGGCCGCTTCCACCTGCGCCCGCACCATCGGCGCACGGCAGGCGGTTTCCGCCAGACCCGCCGGCCCCGCCACAGCGAGCCCGATCGCGATGAGCGCCAGACACAGCCGCTTCATGAAGCGCCTCCGCAGTCTTTAAATTCTTTAGCGGGCAATTTTTAACGGCCGAGATTGTTGATCGTCTGCAGCATCTGGTCGGCTGCGTTCACCACCCGCGAGCTGGCTTCATAGGATCGCTGGGCCACGATCATGTTCACGAATTCCGTCACCACGCTTACGTTCGATTGCTCGAGCATGCCCTGCACAATGCTGCCCAGTCCTTCGCTGCCCCCCGGCGCGCCGACCACGGGATCGCCCGACGCCGTGGTCTGCAGAAACAGATTGCTGCCCGTGCTGTTCAGCCCGCCCGGATTATTGAACAGCGCCAGTTGCAGCGTCCCCACCTGCTGCGCCGCGGTCTGCCCCGCCAGCGTTACGCTGACCGTGCCGTCCGTGCCCACCGTAATCGAGGTCGCGCCCGTGGGAATCGTGATTCCCGGCTGCACCGCGTCCCCATCCTGATCCACCAGATTCCCCTGCGCGTCCGTATGAAAGCTGCCTGCCCGCGTATAAGCGGTCTGGCCATTCGGCAACAGCACCTGGAAAAATCCCTGCCCCTGAATCGTCAGATCCAGCGGATTCCCCGTCTGGCTGAAGTCGCCCTGCAACTGGATCACCTCCGACGCCGCCGAGCGCACACCAAGTCCCACCTGCAGTCCGGCCACCACCGTCGTCTGCTGCGTCGCCGCCGCGCCCGGCATGATTAGGTTCTGATAAATCAGATCCTCAAACTGCAGCCGCCGGCTGCGAAAGCCCGCCGTAGACGAGTTCGACAAATTGTTGGCGATGTTGTCCAGGTTCAGCTCCTGAGCCGTCATCCCGCTGGCCGCCGTGTAGAGCGCGCGAATCATCTTTATTCTCTCCTCACTTTATCTCTCCTCACGTTGTCATCCTGAGCCAAGCGTTCTTGGCTTGGCGAAGGACCTGGGCGCGCCGCGCGAACATTCTCGCGTTCTTTGCGAGAATGCGAAATCGTGCGTTCGGCGCGCTTCCTTACACCTTCGGCAAATCCTGCGCCGCGATCTGATTGAGCTGCCCGTCCAGCGCGCTCACCGCCCGCGAAAGCATTTCCGTGTTGCGCTGCACCGTGATCAACTGCACCACGCCCTCCGTCGGGCTCACGTTCGAGCCCTCCAGCATCCCCTGGTTGACCGCCGTGTCCGCCGCCACCAGCGCCGAGCCCGCCGGCGCGCTGTAGGTCGCATTGCCCACCGCGGTCAGATTGGTCTGCGGCGAGAATTCCGCCAGCCGCAGCTGATCCACCACCGATCCATCCACAGAAATAGTCCCGTCCGGACTGAGCATGACATTGCCCGTCGGCAAAATCACCGGCCCCTGCTGGCCCAGCACCGCATCTCCCTGGCTGGTGACCAGTTGTCCGGTCGCGGTCAGATGAAAACTGCCGTCGCGCGTATACAGCACACCCTGCGCCGATTGCACGGCAAAAAATCCGCTGCCGGAAAGCGCGGCATCGAGCGGGTTTCCCGTAGGAATCAGGCTCCCCGCCGTCATATCCAGCCGGCTGTTGCCCAGCACCCCGTAGTCGTTGACGGCGGCGTTGATGGCATTCGCGTTCACCGCTGCGTGGCCCGCCAGCAGGGAATGGAACGTTGTCTGCTGCCCGCGATATCCGGTGGTCGCCAGGTTCGCGAGATTATGCGCCACTAATTCCAGTGCCTGGGTTTGCGCCGCCAGTCCCGCGCACGCCGCGTAGTATCCGCTGTCCATGTTGGGCTCCAAAGGGGGAGGAGCACGCGGCGTTCCATCGCAAAATGAGAGGAGATTCTGGAGTCTCCGGGTAAGTGTCCGGAAAGATTGAAAGGCGGGCGGAGAACGCGAAGAGAATCTTAAGGTTTGGACGGTGAGAAGATTTTTAGGACTCGAGACGATCGCACTCAATTTTTGAAACGACCTCGGCAAACTCTGCATTCCCGCGCGCAGCTTGAGAAGTTCTTAACCATGTATTTCGATAGCCACGATAATGCGCTCTTCCTCAAAGAGAAAATTGCCTTGCAGTGTGCTCGAATCTCCCAGCGACCGGCAGCTGTAATCCCCGCCCGTAATCACCGTCGGCACGGAAAGCATGCAGCCATCCCCCAGCCCGGAAATTTTATTCTTGAAATTTCCCGCCACCATATTGCAAATCTCGCCCATCGCATCCCACATCTCCGGACCCGCTTTGTCCGCGTCGATCCCCAGCATCTTCGACGCCATCCGTCCCGCCGCCCGCGAAGAACACCGCACGGTCAACACTCCGCACAGCAGTCCCGCCAGCCCAACCATCGCGGTGACATCCAGCGCCCCCTCGGGAGGAGGTTCCGAAGCCACTTCCAGCTTGCTTCCCAGCATAGTTTCAAAAACCTCCTGGGTGGACAGCACCAGCACGGGATGCCAGCTCTGATGATTTTCGACTCCACTCGAATTGGATGTGCTTACGCTCACTATTTACCCGCCAAAACCGGCAGAATGTGTTCTTTTACCTGATCCGCAGTGAAGGGCTTCCTCAGATATCCTTTGGCTCCCGCCGACAGCGCCCGGACCACATGGCCCTCGCTGCCTTCGGTTGTAATCATCACCACCGGAACCCCTTTCGCATTTTCCACCCCCGCCAGCTGCTTCACGAATTCCAGCCCATCCATCACCGGCATGTTGATGTCGCAAAGAATGATGTCGACCTTGGCGTCTTGCAATACCAGAAGAGCCTCCGCGCCGTTGCCCGCTTCGAAGACCTTCTCGATCTCAATACCCGCCTGCCGCAGCGATCGCTCCACGATTTTTCGCATCACCGAGGAATCGTCCACGATGAGAACTTGCACCTTGTTCATAGTCTCCTCTGATCCTGTTTGGTTCTCAACCTCAAAGCGTTCCCTCCAGTTTGACCCACAGGGCGCGCCTTACCTGTTATCGGCACCTCCAGCCATGACCTTAAACCGCAGCCGCACCCGCCGGCCGGAAGCTGTAGCCCGCTGGATTTGAGGCCCCCACCACCCGCAGCACCAGGTTCACGGGGTCGCGCCGCTCCCCCGTCAGGCGAATCCAGAGGTGGGAGCCGCATTGAGCCAGGCGCACTTCCTCGGCTCCCATGCGGGACGCATAGCTGCCAATCACGCGGGCGCATTCGCCTGCGTCCTCCAGCCGCTCTAACACCACATCTCTCGCCCCATCGCGCTCCCCCAGCGCCCGCAATCCTCTTTGCAAAACACTGGGACAGACAAAACAGGCCTGGGTGCGGTATTCCAGCATCTGCTCGATCGCGTACAGCACGGTATGGTCAATGCCCTCGCTGAACGCCATCAGAACGGTTCCCGTGGCTGCGGAAAATCCCGCCGGCATCATCTGAAAACATTCCAGCAGCAGAGTCGGGATCGGCGGGAAGCGTCCCGCGGCGAAGGCCGCCGGATCGCTTTGCAACACCGGACACGACCACTGCCGCGCCACCGCCGCCGTGATCTGCTCCTCGCTGGCAAACCCCAGCTGCCGCAGCCAGTCGCCAATTCTTCCCTCCCCGGCAGCGCACTGCAGCTCGAGTGCGGTGCGCAACTGCTCCGCGGTTAACTGTTGCCGCGAAAGCAAAAGCAATCCCAGCGGGACCCGGTGCGACACCCCGGCCTCCCGCCGCGCTCCCGGTCGCTCCCGGCCCAGCACCTCCGCGAGCGCCCCCTGCAGGCAATCCGCCTTGCAATACCACGACCCCCGCAGGCGCACCCCCGGAAGCCGCGGCCACCACACCCCGCCGGACTGCGCCCCGCCGCAGCATCCGCACTTCACCTCCGGCCTGTACCGGAAGTCGCGCCAAGCCAGTTTCCACGATTTCACCCGGCTGCCCGCTTTAGCCATCGCGCCGCCCCGCGGGCAGCGCCTGCGGAGATACCTCGCTCACCCGCAAGCCATAGTTGCCGTCGATCACCACCACCTCGCCCCGGGCCACCAGCCGGCCATCGAGCAGTAGATCCACCGGCTCCTGCACCCGCCGGTCCAGCTCGACCACCGATCCCGGACTTAGTTCCAGCACCTCGCGCAGCAGCAACCGCCGCGACCCGAAGCGCATGCTCACGGCCAGCTGCACGTCCAGCAACAGATCGAGCGGGCCCGGCTCGGCGGCCGGCGCCGCCGCAGGCTCCCCTGCGGCTTTTGCCGTCTCGGCTCTTGCCTCGGCCTTGACCGCCCGCAACTCCGCCAGCAGCGCGGCGCTCAAGCCGAATTCCAGGGCCATGCCGGGCGGCGTTTCGGCTCCCGCTTCCAGCCGAAACCTCTCTGCCGCCGCCCACGAGGGCGCCGCCGCCTCTTCCAGATGCAATTGCACTTCGCCCCAGCGCGCCTTGGCGCCGCTCGCGACAATCCCCGCTACCTGGCGCAGCAGTTCGATCACCGACTCCCGGTGATCCGGTGTCAGCGGCGCGTCGGGTGCCGCCGGTTCGCTCATGAAGGCCTGCCCCAGGCGCAGCACGCTGGGCGCGGCCAGACGCACGCTCAGCTCTCCCCGCAAGCCTCCCGCCGAGGTCACCAGCACCCACTGATCGCCCTCCGCCGCCGGCTTCGGTTCGCCGGGCGCTTCCGGCTGCACCCGGCAGGGAACCGGCGCGCCGGTAATTTGGGTCAGGACCTGCGCGAAGCTGTCCGCCCACAGCTGCACATACTCCGGACCCCGCGCCTCGGGCGCCGCCGCGCTCGCTTCGGCCATCGCTTTCCCCGTCTCCTTTATTTAATTTTTATTTATTTCCTAGTTCCCAATTTCCTTCATTTCCTTCGCAACCGTCTGGCTTTTCCGAGCGCCTACTTTTTGCCGCTGGGCTCCAGCACCTGGGCCGCACGCGTGCTTCCCACCCGTGCCGGCAGGGCCCCGAACATCTCCACGCCAGCCACAATCAGCGCGGCCGGGGCGCTGGCGCTGGGCCCCAGCGGCAGCAGGGTGCCCGGAGCCATCCGCGACAGTTCGCCGACTTCGGCGCTTAAGCCCTTCACCGCCAACTCCAAGGTAAAGGGACACTCCAGCAGCCGCTGCTTCAGCCGCTCCCGCCACTCCGCGGGACCGCGCGGGCGGCGCTCCGCGAAGCTGGTCGAGATCTTGCGCAGCAGGGCCTGCGAAAGCGAAACCGGCACCGCCAGATTCAAGCCGCCCCGCACCTCCAGCAGGCTCACCTCGAAGCTCAGGGAGAGTATCTTTTCGTTCGGCAGCATCAGGCGCTGCGCCTCCGCCAGCTCCATGCGCTTCTCAAAGACCACCTGCAGCTCGATCGCTTGCCATGCCGCGCCCAGCTCGCGGCACACAATGCGGGCGATACTCTCGACGATCTGGTCCTCGATCTCGGTGAGGTCGCGCGCCACCGCCAGGCTCTTGCCCTCGCCGCCCAGCAACAAATCGATAATGGGAAACGCCACCTTCAGGTCGAGCTGCAAGGCGCCGTGCACTCCCATCGGATCCAGTTTGCAGTCCGCCAGATAGGTGGTCTCCGGAAGGCGCTCGGTGAACTCGCGGTAGGTCAAATGCTCCGCCGACACCAGGGTGGCGGCAACGACCACCCGCAGGTAGGTGCCGAGGGCTTGGGTCAGGCTGCGGGCAAAGCCCTCGTGCAGCTGGGTGATCAAGGCCAACTGCTCGCGCCCGATCTGCCCCGCCCGGTGCACGTCCCAGGGTTCGACGTTCGGCTCCCGCTGCCCGGCGTCGGCCCCGCCGCCCGTGCGGGCGGCCCGGACCATCGCATCGATTTCTTCCTGGTTCAGTTCGTTCTGCATGAGGTTTCCTCGCCGGTTCTTTTCTTTTTACTGGCCGCCCACCTGCGCCGCCCGGCTGGCGGGCTTCGCCGGACTCATCACTTCCTCCAGCCGCGCCCGCAAACGCACCACCGCCAGGGAATGAATTTGCGACACCCTCGACTCGCCGATGCCCAGCACCGCCCCCACTTCCTTCATGGTCAGCTCTTCGAAGTAATACAGCGCCAGCACCTGCTGCTCTTTCTCCGGCAGCTCGGCGATCACCCGCGCCAGCATCTGCTTCATCTCGGAGCGCATGCAGCGGAAAAACGGCGTGTCCTCGGGCGCGCTGGGCAGGTAGTCGCAGAGATCCTCGTCCTTGCCGTCCCACGGAGATTCCAGATGCAGGCTGCCCACCTCCAGTCCATCGAGCTCGGTGAGCAGTTGCTGAAACTCGCGCAACTCGATCTTCAACTCCGCGGCAATTTCCACCTCCGTGGGCGAGCGGCTCAGCTCCATGCTCAGCTTGCGCTGCGCCTCCTCAATCCGACGAGCTTTGCGCCGCAACTCCCGCGGGCCCCAGTCCATCTCGCGCAGGCTGTCGAGGATCGCGCCTCGTATGCGGAACTTGGCGTAGGACCCGAACTGTACGTGCTTGGAGCGGTCGAACTTATTCAGCGCATCGATCAGCCCGATCACCCCGGCGTGCACCAGATCCTCGAGCGGCACCTGCCGGGGCAGCCGCTCGTGAATGCGCCGCGCCAGGTAACGCACCTGGGGAAGCTGCTCCAGCAGGATGCGATCGCGCTCCTCCTTATCCTGCCACGCGCTGTAGGCCTCGGCTGTATTCTTGTTCATGCTTCGCTCCCCACTTCCCGCTTGTTATTTTTTCCGCGCCCGCCCGCTCAGCGCAAAACCCCCAGCGACTGCACCTCGATCACCGGAGGCACTTCCAGGGGCGAGAGCACCACCACCTTGGGCAAGAAGGGCTCGAGCAGCCGCTTCAGGTGGTAGCGCGCCGGGGTCGCGCACAGCAGCACCGGACTGGCCACCGCCACCTGCTCGCCCGCCAGCTTGCGCAGGCCGTCGAGAATGCGTCGGGCAAAGGGAGGCGACAGGCCCGCCGTTGACGCCGCCGCCTGCCCGCTGAAGGCCCGTCCCAGTTCGTCTTCGAGCGCGCGGTCCAGCGTCACCACCCGCAGCCCGCCCTTCTCCGAAAGCAGCGGACGCACCAGCGCCCGCCCCAACGCCTGCCGGGCCGACTCGACCAGCAGCACCGCATTCTTGTTTCCCGGCGCGACATCCAGCAGCGTCTCCAAAATCGTCGACAGATCGCGCACCGACACCTGCTCCCGCAAAAGCTGCTGCAGTGTCTTCTGTACTTCGCCCAGGCTCAAAACCTTCGGCACCAGCTCCTCCACCAGCTTGGGATGGCTTTCCGCCAGCCGGTCGAGCAGACGCTTGGTCTCCTGCCGGGTCAGCAACTCGTGGGCATGCTGCTTCACCACCTCGGCCAGGTGAGTCGCCAGCACTGATGTCTGGTCCACCACGGCATAGCCCGATGCCAGCGCCTGATTCTGTAGCGCCGCCGGGATCCACACCGCAGCCGCGCCGAAGGCCGGTTCCCGGGTCGCCACCCCGGGCAGCGGACGCGGCGAGCCCTCCGAACTAATCGCCAGCAGGTTGTCCTGATAGAGCTCCCAGCGCGCCACCTCCACCCCGCGCAGCGCGATCGTGTACTCCTTCGGCTTCAGCCGAACGTTGTCGGTGATGTGGATCGGGGGCACGATGAAGCCCAGCTGTTGGGCCAGATTCTGCCGCAGCGCCTTCACCCGGGCCAGCAGCTGTCCGCCCTGATTCTGATCGACCAGCGCCACCAGCCCGTAGCCCACCTCCAGGCTCAGTTCGTCCAGCTTCAGCAGATCCTCCACCGACTCCTTGCCCGCCTTCTTATCCCCACCCGCCGTCGCCACAGCAGCGGCCCCGGCCGCCGGCTCTTCGCCCGGTTTCGGAGCGCGCCAGGCCAGAAATCCCGTGCCCGCCGCCAGCAGAAAGAACGAAAACTTGGGCAGGCCGGGAATCGCCGCCAGCGCCAGCATCACCCCGGCGGCAATGATCAGCGGACGCCGCCGCGACAGCACCTGCCGCCCCACATCCACCGAAAGCGTCGCATCCGACGATGCCCGCGTCACCACAATGCCGCCCGCCATCGACACCAGCAGCGACGGGATCATGGTCACCAAGCCGTCCCCCACGGTCAGCACGGTGTAGGTTTTCAAGGCCTCGCGGAAGGGAATGTCGAGTTGGAAAACTCCGATTAGAAATCCCGCGACGATATTGATGGCGGTGATCAGAATGGTCGCGATGGCGTCGCGCTGGTTGAAGCGGGCCGCCCCGTCCATGGCGCCGTAGAATTCCGCGTCGTGCGCGATCTGTTCCCGCCGGGCGCGCGCCTGACCCTCGTTGATCAGCCCCGCGTTCAAATCCGCGTCGATCGCCATCTGCTTGCCCGGCATGGCATCGAGGGTGAAGCGCGCCGTGACCTCCGCCGTGCGCACCGCGCCGTGCGCCACCACCAGGTATTGGATCGCGATCAGGGCCATGAACAGCACGAAGCCCACCACGTAGTTGCCGCCCACCACGAACTGCCCGAAGGCTTCGATCACCCGTCCCGCCGCCGCCGCGCCTTCGTTGCCGTGGAGCAGAATCCTCCGGCTGGAGGCCAGATTCAGCGACAGGCGGAACAGCGTCAGCAACAGCAGCAGGCTGGGAAACACCGAAAATTGCGACGGCCGCAGAATCTGAATCGCCGAGAGCAGCACCAGCACGCTGACGGTCATGCTGACCGCCAGCAGCAGGTCGAGCAGAAAGCTGGGCAGCGGCACCAGCATCACAAAAATCAGGCCCACCGCCGCGATGGGCATGATCCATTCCGCGGCCTTGTTCTTCTGCCCGGCGGGAGCCGTCATCGTCGTCGGGGTGGCCGTTGCCATCGCTTAGCTTCTCCCCCCCGTTGCGCCCGGATTCTGGTTTTGCGGATTCTGATTCTGCGCAGCCTGATTTTGCGCAGCCTGGTTCTGCACAGCTCTGGTCTGCGCCCGCCAGATGGCCGCCAGAATCTCCGCCACCACGGTATACAGCTGCGCCGGAATCGATTGCCCCACCTCCACCGCGCGATAGAGCGCGTGCGCCAGCGGAACGTTTTCGACCATGGGAATGCCGTTCCAGCGGGCAATCTCCTTGATCTGCGCCGCGATCAGGTTGCGCCCCTTGGCCACCACCACGGGCGCGTCCATGTCCATGCGATATTCGAGCGCAATCGCATACTCGGTCGGATTCGTAATCACCACCGCCGCCCGCTCCACGTCCTTCAGCATGCGTTTACGCCGGCTCTGCCGCTGCAGCCGCCGGATGCGCTGCTTGATCGCGGGATGCCCCTCCGTCTCCTTGAACTCGTCTTTCTGCTCCTGCTTGCTCATCTTCAAATCGTTTTCGTGGCGCTGCCGCTCCAGAAAATAGTCCGCGCCCGCCCACGCCAGCAGCACCAGCGACCCCTTCCACGCCACTTCAAACATTCTTCCCGTGGCGAACCCCGCCAAAGCGGTGCGGCTGGCGCGCAGCAGGGCGGGAAAAAATCTCCAGTCGCGCACCAGCACGCCGATGGCGAAATAAATCACCACCGTGGTCGGCAGCAGCGACTTCAACAATCGGCTCAGGGCGCCGAGCGAGAACAGCTGCTCCACATGGCTTGCGGGATCGAGCCGCTTCCAGTTCGGAGCCAGCGCCGAGGGAGCGAACACCACCCCGCCCTGCGCCAGGCCGCCGAACGCGGCCACCAGCCAGCTCATCGACGCGGCCAGCGCCACCCCGCGAAAAACTTCCAGCCCGTTGCGCCACACCGGAACGAATTGTTCCGGATGCGTCGCCGCCACGGCCAGCTCCTGGCGCAGCAGGCTGCGCCACTCCCCGGCAAAGGCCGGCATCTGCCAGGCGCAGAACACCACCGCGGTCATGGCTCCCAGACCCGCCGTCAGGTCGCGGCTGCGCGCGACCTGCCCCTGCTCGCGCGCCTTCTGCCGCCGCCGCGGTGACGCTCGCTCTGTCTTGCTCTCATCCGCCATGGATCTTCTTCTTCTTCTTCTTCTTCTTCTTCAGCGCGCTCTTCACCGCGCCAGATGCAGCAGCCGCTCCGAGACCTGAATCATCCGCATAAACTGCTGGTTGAACAGCCGAGGCCAGTACGTGATCGCCCCGACCATGACCGTTAATCCCAAAATATTTTTCACCGCCAGCCCGATAAACATCACCGGCAGCTGCGGCGAAGCCTTGCCCAGAAATCCCAGCGCCACGTCCGCCACCAGCGTGGCCGCCAGCGAGGGCGCGGCGATCTGCACTCCCGCCAGAAAAATTCCCCCCGCGGCGTGCAGCAGCCCCGTGGCCAGCGCCAGGGTCACCGCTGCGCCCCCCGGGGGCAAGTAGGCGAAGCTGCGCACCAGCGAGCGCAGCAGCCAGTGGTGCACATCCAGCTGCAAGAAAATCAGCAGCGCCGCCATCTGGTGAAACTCCGAGAGCACTGGCGTATCGGCCTGACTCTGGGGATCGAACACATTCGCCAGCGAGTAGCCAATCTGCACCCCCAGCACCTGCCCCGCCAGCAGCGCCGCTTCGAACATAAAATTCGCCACCAGCCCGAGCACCAGACCGATCAGCGCTTCTCCCACCGCCACCTGCGCCCACTGCCACGCTCCCAGAGCCAGGCCCACCGGTGCATGCAGCGGGTGCAGCAGGATCGTCAGCAGCAGCGTCAGCCCTGCCTTCACCGGAATTGGCACCGCATTGCTGCCTAGGAACGGACAGAACACCATCAGCCCCGATACGCGCGCGCCAGTGAAGACCGCCGCCGCCAACAGCTCCTCGAGATGCAAACCGTCCGTCATTTTTCTTGGCCAGTCTCGGCGCTAGCTACCTAGGTACCAAGGTACCGGGTACTGCCTTACCGCGTAAACGGCCTGAAGTCGGAAAACAGCTGCAGCGTAAACATCCCGATGCGGCGCACCATCCAGGGCATCAGCAGCAGCACCGCCGTCGCCACCGCCGCCAGCCGAGGCACCGTCGATATCGTCATGTCCTGCAGCGACGTCAGCACCTGCACCACGTTGATCAGCAACCCCACCACCACGGCCGCGATCAGCAGCGGAGCCCCCACCCACAAAGCCGTCTCCAGCGTGTGCCGCAGCAGCGCTACGATCTGGTCCGCTCCCATTAACGATCCACCCTGTGTTTCCTTGTGTCCCCTGCGTTAAGGTTCTTCTTGCTTTTGTCCTTAGTCTTTGGTCTTTATGTTTTGGTCCCCCCCGCTCACGCAAAGCTCTTCATCAGCGACCCCACCAGCAAATTCCAGCCGTCCACCATCACGAACAGCAAAATCTTCAGAGGAGTCGAAATGATCACCGGCGGCAGCTGCATCATGCCGATTGATGTCGTCACCGCCGCCACCACCAGATCGATCACCAGAAACGGCAGAAACAGCGCCACCCCGATCTGAAATCCGGTCCTCAGTTCCGACACGATGTAGGCGGGCACCACCACCCGCATGGGCACGTCCGCGGCCCGCTCCGGACGCGGCGCCTGCGCCAGTTCGAGAAACAGCGCCAGATCTTTCTCCCGCGCGTAGCGCAGCATGAAATGCTGGAGCGGCGGCGCGCCCAACTCCACCGCCTGCATCACGTCCACCCGGCCCTGCTGGAACGGCACCACCGCCGCCTGGTAAATCGCCGCGCCCACCGGCTGCATCAGAAAATAAGTCAACACCAGCGCCAGCCCGATCAGCGTCTGATTGCTGGGCGCGGTCTGCGTCCCCAGAGCCTGCCGCAAGAAATGAAAGACAATCAATAGCCGGGTAAACGGAGTCAGGGCCACCAGCAGCGCCGGCAACAGCGTCAGCAGGGTCAGCAGCACCACGATGTTCCAGGGCACCGATCCGCCCGCCCCGCCCATCCCCGTCCAGTTCAGCCCCGAGACGTGCTTCGGACGCGATACCACCGCTGCCGCCACGCTGGCCAGTCCGCTCAGCACTCTTCGTCTCCCCGATTCTTTCCCGGATTTTTTTCCGTCAGATCTCTTTCCCCCAGATCCTCTTGGCCGGGCCCTTCTTCCCCCAAGCGCGACAGCAGCACCAGCGACGTCGCCGTTCCTCCCACTAGAAAGCGCGCCTTTTCGAACTCCACTACCGCCACGAACCGCCGCTCGCCCAGCGGCAGGCTCTCGCACAGCCGCAGCCGCTTCTCCGGACGCCGGCTGAGGCGCAGAACCCGCTGCCACAACCCGATCCACCGCGCCCGCAGCGCGCCCGGGGAGAACGGCCAGGCCTGTGCCGCCATCCACTTCCCCGTTCCCGGCGCCGCTTCCGGCCGCGGAGTTCCCGCCTGCCGCCTCACGCCAGCTCCGTGAGCCGCACCGCCAATTTGCCGCCCACCACTTCGAACTCAATCCAGCCGATCGCCGCCCCATTCAGGCTCAAGGGCACGTCGCGGCCCACCCGCCAGTGCGCGTTGATGATCGAACCCTTCCGCAACTTCAGCAGGTCCGCGATCTTGTAATCCGGCATAGGCAGATCCACCGTGAGCTCACAGCCCAGGTCCAGCACCGGCTTCCAGAAAGCGTCGGACTGCGCCTCCGCCGCCTCCGCCCGGGCCGCTGCCGCCTCGCCCGTCTCCTCCGCTGCTGCCGCCGCCGCTGCCGCCGCCATTTTTCCCCCCGCAAAGTTTTCAGCGCTGAATCAGAAACTCGGTGAAGTACACTTCCTCCACCCCCAGCCCTGGCATTCTTTCCTGCAGCGCCCGCAGCAAATCCGCTTTCAGCTTCGCCTTGCCCTTTTCATCCTGCAGATCCTCCACCCGCCACTGCCCCAGCACGCCCAGGATCGTGTCCCGCGCCTCGGCCACCGCCGCATTCTCCCCTTTGCCCAGCTCCCGCCCCAATCCCAAATCAATGCCCACCCGCAAATACGACCGCTGGTCCGGACCCGCCAGGTTCAAAACAAAGGTTTCCAGATGCAACGTGCTCTTTACCGGCTCGGCGGTTGCCCCCTCCGCCGCCGGCGCAGCCGTGCGGCTGTTCCAAAACCAGCCTCCCGCCGCAACCAGCGCGCAGGCCAGCACGAAGTAAAAAAACTTTCCTCGTCCCGCAGTTTCTTTTTCGGGATTTTTTTTGGCGGCCACGGAAGGGAAAAAGCAATCGCGTCGCCGTGGAAGGGAACGAAAGGGATGGGGTGGCGGTGGCAGACTGCCCGGCGAATCGTGCACTCATCCGCCTGCCCTCCATCTTCCCGGGCAATCTTTACCCGCTTGGGTCGCGGACGTTCTCCGGCTCCAAGACAGCTCTAACGAAGTCTAGCTCGGCGAAATCGGATTAAGAAGAACCTCATGACAAAGCCCTCACGGCCCGAACAGTTTTCTCCGGCGGCTGCCAACAGCCGCCGGAGATCTGTCCCAGATTCATTTCACTATCGCCTTACTGTTTCAGCGCGATCGTGTCCTGGGTAATCTGGTCGAACGTGGTCACCGCTTTCGCGTCCGCCTCAAAGCCGCGCTGCGCCACGATCAAATTGGCGAACTCCGTCGCGATATCCACGTTCGACAGCTCCAGAGATCCGCCCGAGAGCGTTCCCAAACTTCCCGCTCCCGGCACCCCCACCACCGCCGGACCCGAAGCCAGCGTCGGAGAGTAATCGGTCGTGCCATCCAGCTGCAGCCCGTTGACGTTGGCGAAATTCGCCAGCGCAATTTGTCCCAGAGCCTGCGTCTTGCCGTTGCTGAACGATCCCGTAATCGTGCCATCCCCGCCAATCGCGAAATTCACCAGCGCTCCGCTGCTGCTGCCATCCTGCTGTGTTGCCGATGTTGTGCTCGGCGAGGCCACCTGCGAAATCACCGGACTCGTTCCGTTCAGCACATTCCAATTAAACGTCTGATCGGTCGCGCCGTCGGCAAAGCTGGTAATCGGAATTGCCGTAACGTTGGCGAGCGTCAGCGGCGTCGTCGGCACCGTGATCGTGTCCCCGGCCGCGAACGCCGTCGATCCCGCCGCAATCGTAAAATTCAGCTGGCTCGAGGTGAACGGAGTTCCCACCGTCGCCGTCCCCAGCGCCCCCGTCACCGATCCCGTCACCGTAAACTGCGTCGCACTCGTCGCCGTCAACGTAATCGTCTGCGGAACGCTCCCCGCGTTTACCCCCAACCCGGATATGGTTCCGTTGCCCACATTTCCCGCCCCATACACCGGAGCCCCCGCTCCCCCGCCGGTGCCGGTCAGCACCCCGTTGCCATTGAAGCTCAGCGTGCCCGTCGCCAAAACCCCCGTCTGAGGAACTCCCCCTGCGCCGGGGTTCAAATCGCCCGGAGGAATGTTCAGACTATAGCTCCACGTATTCGGAGCCGTGTTGGTGAAGGTATAGGTCAACGTATGACTGGCGCCCAGCGAGTCGTAAATCGTGACCGGCGTGGAAAACGTCGAACCCACTCCCGCAGCGGCGTTCAAATTCGCCGTCACATCCACATTCGCCGTGGCCGTCGGCGGACTGATCGTTCCCGCTCCCAGTTGCAGCGGCGCAATTCCAGCTCCGGTATTCACCACGCCGTTCACCGCCGGATACCCCAGCACCTGTTGTCCGTTCGAAGTCACCAGGAAATTATTCGCGTCCACCGAAAAATCTCCCGCCCGCGTGTAGTCGATCACCCCGCTCGAATTCTGCACCGCGAAAAATCCCTCGCCTTGAATCGCCACATCCGTGGGTACTCCCGTCGCGCTGATGCTGCCCTGCGTGAACAGCGCTGGCATGGAACCAACCTCCACTCCCGCCCCCACTTGGATTGGATCTCCCGAACCCGTCGTTCCCAGGCTCTGGTAAAACAAGTCGCTGAACAGCACGCTCGTGTCCTTGTAGCCCGTCGTGTTCTGGTTGGATAGGTTGTTCGCGATGGCCGATAGCGCCGTCGATTCGGCCGTGAGTCCGGAAAGTGGAATCGAAAAATCAGGCATTTAGAACGCTCCTTGGATCTTGCTGGTTAACGCGGATATGGTCGGTGAGGCAAAATTCGATAACGTCGTCGCCGCCGAGGAAAGCGGATTCGTCGCGCTCGACGCCAGCGCCGGATTCGCCGCCAGCATCGCCGCCGCCGCCGGGCTGGACGCTCCCGTCGCCGGCGCCGCTCCGCCCGTCGCCCCCGTTCCTGTTCCTCCCGTTCCCCCCGAGGCCGGCACAAACCCCTGCAACAGCGTGTAAATCGATGTCACCTCGCTCAGTTCGCTGAACTGCGCCAGTTGTCCCACAAACTGCGAAGGATCGACCGGATCGGTCGGATCCTGATTCTGCAACTGCGCCACCAGCAGTTGCAGAAACATATTGTTCAAACTCTGTCCGCTGGGCAGCCCGTTCGTTGATGTCGTCCCCGTCCCCGAAGTCGGAGGCGTTGGAGTCACCGGAGTTGTACTCATAAGAATCTCTCTTTCAAAAACCTTCATGAACCTTCGTGGTCCATGGGTTTTTTCTTCCCGCCAAGCCGCACCCACTCAAGCCAGAATGCTCAGACCGCTTCCCCCGCCCACCCATCCGCCCATGGCAACCGCTTCAAAAGCCTCCTCCGGCATCGCCTCCGGCGAAGAAAAACCTGCCGACGCCGCAGCCGGAACCCACGAACGCTGCGGCTGAGAATCGCCTCCGCCCCCGCCTGGGTTCGCGGAGGCGTAACCCTGCATAAAGCTGACGTTGTTCAGCCGCAGATTCTGCTGCTGCAGGCTGTTCGAAATGGCCGTCATATCGTTCGCCAGCAGCCCGCGCAAATCCCCTTTTTCGCTGCCAATCGTCAGCCCCACATCGCTCGCGTGGACCACCGTCCGCACTTCCACGTTGCCGAACGCCGAGGTGTTCATCCCCACCCGCATCTCGGCCTGACCCACCCGATCGATCATCTGCGCCATTTGCACCGGACCCGGCGCAGGAACGGCCGCCGCTGGCGCCGGCGGAGCTGGCGGAAGCGTAGTTACAGCGCCGCCTGCCCCCGCAGGCAGACCCGGAGGCGGAGGGGTCGCCGGGATGCTGGCCTGTGTCGCCGCCACCACGGAAGCTGGAGCCGACGCTAGCGCCGCCGCCGGCACGACCGCTCCGGCCTGCGCCACCGTCACTGCGGCCGAGGGGGCCGCGCCCGTCGCATCCGCATGGAGCGCTGCTGCTGGCGCGCTCCAACCCGCGCTTCCCGCCGGCAAGTCTTTATTTGTATTTGGCTGCGGCACGAGTGCCAGTGCCGCTACCGGAGGAATCGCATTGCTCTGCAATCCGGCAGCTGGCGAGTTCGCGGCTGGCGCCGCGCTTCCGGCAGTCGAACTGGCGCGACTCGCCGCGCTCCCGGCGGGAAGAATCATCTTCGGCAAAGCCGCTGCCGCTGCCTCCGTGCCCGGACCCGGAGTGGAAAAGTAAACCGAAAACGGCGATTGGCTCGCCATCGGCGAGGCGTTGCCCGCTTCCGTTTCGTTTGCCGAAGCGGAAGTAGCCGGAGAACTCGCGCCCGCTCCCCGCACGTTCGCGGGCACGGCCCCGCCCGCGCTTACCTTCGCCGCCGCCGGACGCGGCAAGGTCTGACCCAACCCCGTCTGGCCCAAGCCTGTTTGGCCCGGAACTGTTTGGCCCGGTAAGGTCTGGCCCAGTAGTGTCTGGCCCAGCGGCGGCACGGGAGAACTCCACGCCGTTGTCGCAGCGGTTGGCGCGCTCGCCGCGGCGGATAGAATATCCCCGATTTCAGCGGGCCCTCCGGAGTTATTCGCCGGCGCAGGGTTCGCCGTTACCGCCGGCAAACTGTTTTCCGGAGCGGCCGGAAGGTTCCCGCTCCCCAGTTCCTGTGGTCCGGCCGCAGGACCAGCCATGGGAAAAGCATTGGCGAGGAGAACGGGCGCGGCCGGAAGGTTCGCTGCGGCTGGGGTTGGCGCGCTGGCGATTCCAGATATCGGAACCGCGGCTTGCGCCGCGCCCAGCGTAGCGCTGTTCGTCTGCACCCTGGTGCCCTGAATTTCCGCCATCGCATTCCAGGCCGTATCCGGCGCAGCCGGTTCACTCGTAAATGAAAGTTCGGACGGCTGCGTATTCGCAGAAAGCACGGTTGGCTCCGCCGCGATTAACTCTGTTTTAAAACTATTCGCCGGACCGCTCTGCATTGCGCCGGAGGCGAGCGCGCCCGAATCCGTCCCGAGGTTCGTCGGCAAAACCGCCGCTGACGATTTCCGCTCGCTCGATTGAACCGCAGCCGGCACCGGCGGCAAAACGTTTTGGGGCAGAACGCCTGTTGCCGCTGACGTGGACGTGCTGAGCGGTTTGGCGGCAAGCGCGGACAAAAAGCCTTCCGGTTCGCTCACCGCGGAAAACTGTGGTCCTGCGGATGGGCCGCCAGGCGGGGAATACTGTTGTCCTACGGATGGGCCGCCCGCCGGGTTGGCCGGAAATCCATTCCCCACCGCCGGCGGCTCCGGCGGGATCACACCGCCCGGTAGCCCCGCCCCATTTCCCCCGCTCCAGCCGCCAGTCGGCAGCGACGCGCCTTCCATCACCGTCGGCAGCGCACTCAGCTGCGTCACCGCCACCGGCAACGCTACCGGGTTCGCCGTAACCGGCACCGGCCCAGGAGCCGGATTACTTGCCGGTTTCCGGAGCGGGAGATTCGGAAGCGCTCGCCTACTCCAGCTGTTCCCCGCCCTGCTTCCCGTCGTGCTTCCTGACCCTCTCTCCTCTGGAGCCGTTGCGGTCGAGGAAGACGCCGCATTCGCCGGCAATATCGTTGGAGAAGATTCACCCTGTGCCGCCGCCAGCGTCGAGGCAAACCCTCCGCTTGCACCTGGCCCCGAACCCGGCTGCCCGGCCGGCCCTGTCCCCGGCAGAGCGGAGAGATTGCCCGAAATGGATTCCAATCCCAGATTCACGGCGCTTTACCCATCAGATTTTGCGTGGGTGCGCTCTACTCAATGCACTCGGGTAGCCATCAATACGCGCCGGATCGAACGCGCCAGAAAGTTGCTAACCCTTTTCCTTCAAGTGAATCCGATTTCTGCCGATGGAGTGCAAAGCGGATTCGCCAAACCAACTGGGCAAAGTGTATCTAGAGCCCCGGCAATCTTTGACTACGCCGCAAGTATTCCCTCCGCAGCAAAAATAAATCGTCCAGGCGGCGCTGCTCCCGCCGCGCCGCTTCTTGCCTATACCTGCGCAATTGCTCATCCCGCACCGCTTCCAAAGTTTCCCGCGCCCGCCGCGCCTGCCGAAAGACTTCCCTTTGCTGCTCGCGCTGCTGTTGCAGCCTCACCCGCTGTACTTCGAGTTCGCGCCGCTGCCGCTCCAGTTCCGCCTCGCACTGCAGGCCAAAGCGCAATTCCGCCGCCGTCACTCCCGCGCCCAGCTCCTGCGCCCGCGCCGCCTGCAGCTCCCGCCGCCGCAGGTCGATCTGTTCGACCCCGTGCTGGCCCCGGGCCACCTGCTGGTTCGCCGCACGCAGGCGCAACTCCTGCTGGTGCTCCACGCTTTGCCGGAAATGCAGGATCGCCTGCAGCGGAAATCGGAATGCCATGCTTCACCCCGGCAGCGCCAGCAGCTTTTCAATCGTCTCCCCGAGCGGCGCCGCCTCGCCCGGCTTCTGCATCAGAAAATGATCCAACTCCGGAACCAGCCCCAGAGCTTTGTCGAGCGTCGAGTCGCTTCCCTTCTGATACGCCCCAATCCTCACCAAATCCGCCGACGCCGCATACGCCGCCAGCAGCCGCCGCAGGGTCTGCGCCTTTTGCAGATGCGCCCCCGAAACCACCGCCGACATCAGCCGGCTCACGCTGTTCAGAATCGCAATCGGAGGATAATGGCCCCGCGCCGCCAGTTGCCGGTCGAGCATCACGTGCCCGTCGAGCAGAGCCCGCGCCCCGTCCACCAGCGGATCCTGCTCGTCGTCGCCCTCCATCAGCACCGTATAAAACGCCGTGATGCTGCCCTGGTTGAATCTTCCTGCGCGCTCGATCAGCCGCGCCAACATGGTGAAACACGAAGGCGTGTAGCCCTTCGCCGTCGGCGGCTCCCCCGCCGCCAGGCCAATCTCCCGCTGCGCCATGGCCAGGCGCGTCAGCGAATCCACCACCAGCAGCACCTGCCTGCCCCGCGCGGAAAAATATTCCGCCACCGCCGTCGCCGCCAGCGCCGCCCGGATCCTCAGCAACGGAGACTGGTCCGAGGTCGAGACCACTACGCACGACCGCCTGCATCCTTCCCCACCCAGCGTCTCCAGAAACTCGCGTACCTCGCGGCCGCGCTCGCCCACCAGACCCAGCACCGTCAGGTCCGCGCCCGTGTTGCGCGCCATCATGCCAATCAGCGTGCTCTTGCCCACCCCGCTGCCCCCGAAAATTCCCACCCGCTGGCCCCGCCCGCAGGTCAGAAACGCGTCCACCGCGCGGATCCCGCAACCGAGCGCCTCCCGGATCGGCACCCTCTCCATGGGCGGTGGGCCCGCCGCATCGAGCGCCCTATACTCCCTCCCCCGCACCGGCCCCAGCGCATCCAGCGGCTCGCCCCCTCCGTCAATCACCCGGCCGAGCAGACCATCGCCCACGCGGATCGCCGGCCGCGCTCCCCATGTCGAAACCACATCCCCATTCCGCACTCCCCCCGGCGACTCCAGCGGCATCGACAGCACCGTCGTGCCGCGAAAGCCCACGATTTCTCCCGGCATCCTCCGCCCCTGCGAATCGACGATCTCGCACACCTCTCCCACCGAGCAGAACGGTCCCTCCGATTCCACCAGCGGACCGATTACCTGCCGCACCCGCCCCCGCCAGCGCAGCTGCGCACTGCTCTCCACCCGCGCGAAGTACGGCGCCAGCAACCCCTCGGCTTCCGCCTTCCCCGTTTTCGCGCTCGTCGTTTTCGGGCTCGTCGTTTGCCCCTTCATGGTTTGCCCTGCGGACGCGCCGCCAGCAGATCCATCAATCCCTGTTCGATTTCCTTCAGCTGCGTCTCCAGACTCAGGTCCGCCGTTCCCATCGAGGTCCGCAGCACGCACTGCTCGGGCTGCAGCGCCGCGTCTTCCACAATCTCCGGCATCTCGCCCGGATCGAGGTGCGCCGCCAGGTAGCGCCGCCAATCCGGCGCCGGTTGCGGATGCACCGCCAGCTGCACCCCGCTCGCGCCTTCGATGCGCTCCAGCGCCACCCGCACGACGCCCATCAGCAGCAGCGGATCCACCTGCGCCTCGCGGTGCAATACCTTGCGGGCGATGCTCATGGCCAGCCGCACCGCTTCCTCCTCCAGTCTTTGGTAGTAGGCGGCGCGCTCCTGGGCGAAGTCCTTGAGCGCCTGCGCCACCGCGGCGCGCTCGGCTGCCAGCTTTTCTTCGAACTTCGCCCGGCTCTCCGCCAGCCCCTGCTGACGCGCTGCCTCCCGCATCCGCGCTTCCCGCTCCGCCACCGCTGCCTGCGCTGCGGGATCGTCTGCACCCTCCAGCCCCGGCGACGAGGACCGGAGCGCCACCAGCGGGAAATTCCGTTTCCCGGCCAGGGCTACGGCTTCGCCGTAGGGAAACGGCGTGGCTGCGGGCGCCGACAGGTGCGGCTCTCCGCCCGCAGGCGGCGCAGCGTCCAGAGAGTCCAGCGGCTCCGGCGCCAGCGCCGCCCGGCTAGCCGACGAACTCATCTTCGCCTCCCGGACTCAACGACAGCTTGCCTTCGGCTTCCAGCTTGCGCGCCACCGCCACCGCCTCCAGTTGCGCCTTGCTGATTTCCTTCTGCTTCACCGGACCCAGCACCTCCATGTCCTCCTTCAACATCTCGACCGCGCGCGACGACATGGATTTGAAAATATAGTTCTTCAACTCCTCCGAAGCGCCGCGCAGAGCCGTGGCCAGCGTTTTCTTGTCCATCTGCCCCAGCAACTCCCGCAGCCCGGTCTCCGGCACGGTCAGCAGGTCTTCGAAGGTGAACATCAGATTCCTGATCGAAAGCGCCAACTTCGGGTCCTCTCCCTCGATGGTTTCCAGAATCGATTTGCCGGTGGCCACGTCCAGGCGGTTCATCAGGTCGGCCACTCCCTTCAGTCCGGCATACGCCCGCCGGGATTGTTCTCCCATGGCCTCGATCCGCTTGTTCAGCACCAGGGACACGCGCTGCGCCATCTCCGGCGAAAATTGCCGCAGCTGGGCCAGCCGCTTGATGGGCTCGGCCCGCAGCTCCTTGGGCAGCCGCAGCAGCACCTGCGACGCCTGCTTGGAATCGAGGTGGGCCAGAATCAGCGCGATGGTCTGGGGATGCTCCCCCTCGATAAACTTGGCCAGCTGTTGCGGATCGATTTTGCGCAGCGAGTCGAGCTTGCCGCCGCTGACCTCGGCCGCCTGCGAGACCTGGCGCAACAGCTCGCTCGCCCCCTCCTCGCCGAACGCCTTCACCAGCAGCTTGTTCGCATATTCCGTGCCGCCTTGGCTCACGTAGTCGCCGGTCACCACCAGGGCGTTAAATTCCTCCAGCACGGTGAGCGCGATTTCCGAGTTCACCTGTTTGAGCTCCGCGATCTCCGCCGTGATCTGTTCCACTTCGAGCGGCTGCAAATGACGGTAGATCTGGCTGGCCGCGTCCTCCCCCAAAAGCACCATCAGGATGGCGGCCTTGCGCACGCCCGTGGGGGGAGCGGGAGTGCCGGTCATTTCTCCTCCTCGCGCACCCAGGTTCCCACTAGGCGGCTGGTCGCGGCCGGTTCGGCTTTCACCTTGTCGGCCAGAAGTTTTTTCAGATCGGTGGTGCGCTGAATGCTCGATACCGGCTGCTCCGGCGAATCCACGGTCACCGCTCCCGGCATGCCCGGGACGTTACGGGCCGCGATTTTTTTCGGCAGCTCGCGGAAGGTGGCCAGCGCCTGCTTCGTCACCGGCCGCAGAATCAGGAAATACACCACCGCAAACAGCGCCGCCAGCCCGGCGTAGCGCAGCACCCACGACCACTGTTCGAGCAGCCGCCGCCAGTGTTCGACCCTGGTCGGCGGCGGGGGGATTTCGAGCGGCGTCTCCTGAAACGACAAATTCTCCACCGCCAGCACGTCGCCGCGCTGCGTATCCACGCCGATCGCGGCCCGCGCCAGCCGCTCGATCTCCTTCATCTCGTCGGCCGTGCGCTTGCGCCGGGTGCTGGTGCGCTTGCCCGCCTGCTCGGTCCAGTCCACCGCGTCATCCACCAGCACCGCCGCCGCAATCCGCCGCACCCGGCCCGCCGGCTCCAGGCTGCGGTGGATGTTCTTGCTGATGGCATACGTGGTCGAATCCGACTTCGAGGAGGACTGCTCCGGCTTTCCCGGCTGGGCCGGAGGCGGAGTTCCCGCCGGAACGTTCGAGGCCGTCCCGGGCACGCCCGCCGGGGCTTCGCCGATGGAGCTTTCTTCGGAGTGTTCCTGGGTCAGGGCCGCCGGAGTCTTGGGATCGTAGGTCTCCTGCGTCTCTTCGCTGGTTCCCAGGTCATACTCCACATGCACGCTGGCGCGCACGTGATCGGCGCCCACCACCGGCTCGAGGGTATGCACCAGGGTTTTGGCGAGCTCTTCGTCGGGAGCGTAGGTGCGTCCGCCCTCGCGCCCGTGCAGCAGCGGAGTGTTGCTGTCGGCATCGACCACGGTCACGTTCTCCGGCCGCAGCCGGTCGACGGCGCTCGCCACCAGTTGCGGAATCGCCAGCTGCGCCTGCTCCGACAGGCGGCCGCTGCGCGTCTTTAGAATCACCGCCGCCTTGGCCTCATGCCCCTGCTCGGTAAACAGCGACTCCTCCGGCATAACCAGATGCACCCGCACCCCCTCCACTTCGCTGAGGGTCGCGAGCGTGCGCTCCAGTTCGCCTTCGAGGGAGCGCTGGTAATTCACCTTCTCGGTGAAATCCGAGCCCGCCCAGTTGGGGGTGTCAAACAGTTCGAAGCCCAGGCGCGCGCTGCGCGGCAGGCCCGCCGCCGCCGTCTCCAGGCGCGCCGAGTCGAGCTTGTCGTCCGGCACCAGCAGGCTGCCACCGTCGGGAGAGATCTGGTGCGGAATGTTTTTGGCCGCGAGCTTGGCGCCGAGCGACTGCGCGTCCTCGGGACGCAGTCCCGAATACAGAGTCACGTACTTGGGCTGCCCCAGCAGGCTCACAAACACCCACAGCGTTCCCCCCACCAGCGCCACACCCACCCCCAGCCACAGCTGCTGGTCGAAGCTGAGCCCTTTGAAAAACACCCCCAGCCGGCCGAGGACGTCGGCGAACGATTGCGGTTTGTCGTCGGCCATCGCTTGCCTTTTGCAGTCAGTGGTGGGCAGTGATTGTCAGTGACCAGTGACCAGAAATTCTCCCGCCTCTTACCGGCAACTGGCCACTGGCAACCGGCAACTGAATTAAAACTGCATCCGCGAAATCTCCTGGTAGGCGGAAACAATCTTGTTGCGCACCTGCATCATCAGCTGGAACGACAAGTCCGCCTTCTCCACCGCAATCAACGCCGTGTGCACATCCCCGCCCGTGCCCTCGATCACGCCTGCCACCTTGGTTTCGGCCGCTGCCTGTAGATTTCCCATCTCGCCCATGGCGTCGCGTAGCGTGTCGGCAAAGCCCCCGCCGGCGGACGCCTCCGTAAAGCCCGCCGCCGCGCTCTCGATTTCGGCGGGAAGTATGCGCAACGAAGATACCGGGCTGCTCATGGGATCAATCCTTTATCAGATATCAGATCGCGGATTCCTCGAATCCTCGATTATTTTTCTCTTTTGTTAATGGTTTCTAAATTCTCACCGCGCCCCCGGCACGGTCGTCATCCCGAAGGCCCGCGTTTTTACCAGCGGGCCGAGGGATCTCCAGTGCGGCGCGCCCTAAGTCAAAATCTGCAGCGACTGCTGCAGCATGCTTTTCGCCGCCTGCACCGCCGCCGCATTGAGCTGGTAGGCCCGCACCGCGCTCAACAGATCCGCCATCTCCATCACCGGATTCACATTGGGATACGTCACATACCCGCCGCTATCCGCATCCGGATGCCCCGGCTCATATCTCCTCGGCATGGGAGACATGTCCGCCACCACCCGCTCCACCCGCACCCCCCCGTCCGGAACCGCCTTGCGCAATCCCGCCAGCAGCAGCGGAAAGCGCGGCATGGGCTGCGCCCGGAACACCAGCAGTTGCCGCCGGTAGGCCCCCCCCTGCGGAGTCCTCGTGGTCTCCGCATTCGCCATATTCGCCGCCACCACCTCCGCCCGCCAGCGCTCCGCCCCCAGCGCCGAACCGCTGACCTCCAGCATCCCAAACAGATTCATGACGACGTCCCTCCCGAATTAATCGCCTGCGATATCCCCTTGAACTCGTCTTTCAACAACTGCACGCCCAGGCTGAATTTCATCTGCGTCTCGGCCAGCAGCAGGCTCTCCCGCTCCACGCTGACGTTGTTTCCATCCGGCCTCTCAATCAATCCCCGCACCGTCCGCGCCACCGGAGCGTACGCCGCGTAGCTCAATCCCGCATAACCCGCCCCCGACCCTTCCCCCAACTCCGCCTCTCCGCTCATCCGCGCCATCTCCGCTCGGAAGTCGAGATCGCGTGTGCGATACCCCGGGGTATCGATATTCGCCAGGTTCGAGGCAATCAACTTGTGCCGCGCCACATTCACATCCAGAAAACGGCCGAGCGCCTCGACCATCGGATCGTCGATCATCATCGTTCATGCTCCCGTCTTAATCTTCTCCGCTCTAATCCTGGACATAGCTGCTCCAGCTCGGCAGGCCATAACAGCGGATCTTATTTCTTACCGTCCGCAGGCTGACCCCCAGCAACTCCGCCGCCCGCGAGCGGTTGCCCCGCGTCGCCTCCAGCGTCATCTCCAATAATTTCCGCTCCATGTTTTCCAGCGACACGCCCGGCCGCAACTGGTCGTCATTATCGCCTCCTCCACCGCCGCCGTTCTTCCCTCCCGCCCGCTCCTCCGCCGCATCCCACCCCCAGCCTTCCAACCCCTCCCGCCCGATCTCCGCGCCCGTCGCCAGCGCCACCGCCCGGCGCACGCAGTTTCCCAGCTCGCGCGCGTTCCCCGGCCAGTCGTGCCTTTCGAGACCGTCCAGAAATTCGCCGCTTAGCCGCAACGCCTTGCCCGGAGGTGCATACAGCCGCGCAAAATGCTCCGCCAGCTCCCGCACATCTTCCCGCCGCTCGCGCAACGCGGGCAGCCCTAGCGCGATCACGTTCAGCCGGTAATAAAGGTCGGCGCGAAATTTTCCCTCTCGCACCATCTCCCCGAGCGAGCGGTTGGTGGTCGCAACCACCCGCAAATCTACCTGCACGCTGCGCGTATCCCCCAGCCGGTCGAACTCCCGCTCCTGCAATACCCGCAACAGCTTCGGCTGCAGGCCGAGCGGCATCTCGCCCACTTCGTCGAGCAGCAGCGTTCCCCGGTGCGCCAGCTCAAAGCGTCCCGGCTTCGCCGCCACCGCCCCGGTAAATGCCCCCCTCGCATAGCCGAACAATTCGCTTTCCAGCAAAGTTTCCGGAAACGCGGCGCAATTCACCGCCACAAACGGACGGTCCCGTCTCGGGCTCAAGCGATGAATCAGCCGCGCCACCAGCTCTTTTCCCGTGCCGCTTTCGGCTTCGATCAGCACATCCGCGTCGCTCGCCGCCGCCTGTCGCGCCCGGTCGAGCGCCCGCAGCCACAGCGGAGCGTGCCCCGCCAGCCCCTCGGCCGCCTCCGCCTGGGTCCGCGCCTGCGCCAGAATTCTCTCCGCCGCCTCTTCCAGCTGCTCGAAGCAAACCGGTTTCACCAGATAATCGCAGGCTCCGCCCTTCATCGCGCTTACCGCATCCGGAACGCTGGCGAACGCGGTCAGCAAAATCACCGCCGTATGCGGAGCCATTACCCGCGCCTCGCGCATCACGGCAAAGCCGTCCGCGCCCGGCATGCGAATGTCCGTTACCACCAGCGGATGCAAGCCGCGGCGGAATTTTCCCAGAGCCTCCTCCGCCGTCGCCGCCGTTTCCACTTGCCACCGGCGCCGCGCAAAGTGAGCCTCCAGCGCCGCCCGCATCCCCGCCTCATCGTCCACTACCAGCACTCGATTCATGCTTCTTCCTCCCGCAAACATTCTTCTTGCGGAAATTCCTCCCGCATCGGCAGCGTCAGCGTGAAGCACGCCCCCATCCCTGCCCGGTTCGCGGCGGTGAGCCATCCCCCGTGCTGCTCGGCGATCCGGCGGCACACCGCCAGGCCCAGCCCCGGCCCGCCCTGGCGCGTGCTGTGGCCGGGCTCGAATATCTTGCTCTCCTGCCCGGCGCGAATTCCTGGCCCGGTGTCGCTCACGCAAATCGTCACCACCGGATATTTCCTCCGATCTTCATTCTTCCCATGTTCATTCCCCCGATCTTCATTCGTTCGCTGGCCCGCCACCTCCACCCAGCCGCCGCCGGGCATGGCGCGCAGCGCATTGAGCACCAGATTCAGCAGCACCTGCTCCAGCCGGTGCCGGTCGGCGGAAAACCACACCCCCTGCAGCCGGTTGCGCAGACACAATTCCACCCGCCCCTGGCGCGCCATCGGAAGCAGAAACCCCTCCGCCCAGTCGAGCAGGCGCCCCAAATCGGTCGGCACCCGCGCCGGTGCGGGCGCACCGTGAAACTGCAATACGTTATTCACCGTTGCCCCCAGAGTCCGCAGCCCGGCCTGCACCTGCTCCACCCACTGCCGGCACTCCCCGTTCAGCGCGGCCTCCGCCAGCAATCCGGCAAACAACTCCAGGCTGCCCAGCGGATTGCGGATCTCGTGCGCCAGAATGGCCGACATCTCCGCCAGCGCCTGCTCCCGCCGCAGCTTTTCCCGCTCCCGCACCATGCGCTTCGCCTCGCTCACGTCGCGCAGGATGAAGATCGACGCCGCATCGCCTTCGTCGCAAACCTTAGACTCAGAAGGTTGACTCGCGATATTTTCGGAACGCGTCGTTTCGGAACTAAGCGTTTCGGAATCCCCAACCGCGGCATGGCGCGCCGCCAGCCAGCACTCGCTCTCATCTTTGCCTGCGGCCGCAAAGCGCTGCTCCTGCTCGCCCGGCTCGGATCGCGCCCGCTCCAGCAGCTCGCGCACCCCGTCCGGCAGCGCCGGAAAAGATTCGGCGCTGGAATTCGAGATTCCTTCCACGCTCTCGATCGCCCGCCCCAGCAGACGCCGGCCCTCGGGATTCAGCAGCGAAATCCCGCCATTCGCCTTTGTCACCAAAACTCCGCAGGGCAGCCCTTCCAGAATGCGGTCCAAATGCTCGCGCATCGCCCGGTTCTCTTCCAGGCTGCGCGCCAGCCCCGCGTTGCTCTCCGCCAGCTCGCCGTGCAGCCGCTCCACTTCCTTGCGGAGCAAGCCGTAGGAGCGCTCAAGCGAACTCGCGGCTTCCGCAAACGAGCGGAACGCCTCCCGCAGAAATTGCTCGTTCTCGCCGAATGTCGTTTCCGGGCATAACATTTCCGGGCCCACGGGGTTCGGAATGACGATAGGCAAAGACGTCATAGCTGTAGGCAACCTTTGCACGGTGGGGGCCAAGAGGGGGGATGGCAGTCTTACAATGCTCTCAACTGGCCAGTCCGGCGCACGAAAGGCTTCGGCTCGCCGGCTGCGCCTGCGGATACTGAAATGGAAAATAGAGATGCTCGGATTCGACCGTATCCCCGTTTTCCACCAGGATCGAGGCCCGCTCCATCACATGCTGCAGTTCGCGCACGTTGCCCCGCCAGGCATGGGTTTCGAGCACGGCCGCCGCCTCGCCGCTCAAGCGCGGACACGTCCCGCCGATGGCCACCGCCATGCACGCCAGAAAATGTTCGGCCAGCGGAAGGATGTCCTCGCGGCGCTCGCTCAGCGGCGGCAGCTCCAAAGGAAACGCCGCCAGGCGGTAGAACAGATCCTCGCGAAATTCTCCCCGCCCGGCGCGCCCCGCCAGATCGGCGTTGCTGGCCGCGACCACGCGCACATCCACCCGCGAAACTTCGGAGGTGCCCAGCCGCTGCACCTCTTTTTCCTCCAGAAAACGCAGGAGCTTGGCCTGCATCCCGAGCGGCAGTTCGCTCACTTCGTCGAGAAACAGCGTTCCCCCGTGCGCCGCCGGAATCCGCCCCACCTGCGCCTGCACCGCTCCCGTGAACGCCCCTTTGACATGGCCGAACAGCTCCGATTCCAGCAGCGACTCGGGGATGGCCGCGCAGTTGACCGCGACCAACGCCTTGCCCGCCCGCGGACTCAGCCGGTGCAGCGCCCGCGCCACCAGCTCTTTGCCGCTTCCCGTCGCTCCGGCGATCAGCACCGTGGTCGGGCGCGGAGCCACCAGCCGGGCCAGCCGGTAGACGCGCTGCATCGCCGGGCTGCGCCCGATCATGCCCGGCAGCGGCGCCGCCGCCAAAGTTTCCTCCAAATTCCGAGCCGGCAGAGCGTCCAGGGGCGGATGCGAAGCCGGCGGCTGGCCGGGAGGCAAGCTGGACCCAGAAAAGCTTGACGCGGAAGAGCTCGACGGAGAGAAGCCCGCCTCCGACCTCGTCACCGATATCTCACTGCCAGCACCGGCCGATCCGTTCGGGGAAAATCCGTGCGCGGAGTCGAGCAGCACCACCTGAATTCCGGGAAATCTCCTCTGAATAATCGCAATCAACTCTCCAGTCTCCAGATCGGAAACCTGGCGGTCGAGAAACAGCAGCTGCCAGTCTCCTGTTTCGAGCTTGGCCAAAGCGTCCGCCCCGCCCAGCGCCTGTTGCAGCGGACGGCAACGGCCATTCAGCCGGTCCGCCACCTGCTCGCGGAAGGCGCCGCTGGGGCTCGCAATCACCGCCCCGCCCGCAATCGACGCCAGGCTGGGAAAAACCGTCAGTGCGCTCATTTGTTTCTCCTGCTCCCGTTTGCCCCGGATCGCAGATTGGGATGAACTAAGAAATCTGAAATAAGAAATCCGAAACAAGAAACTGTCTTACGAACCCTTTTTTGGGTGGCGCAGCGGTTCACCGCTGCGATAACCGGCATTTTTTCCATGTCGGCTTCAGCCGCCGAGGGACATCCGATCCCGACCTTCGAGTTCCTCCGCATCCTCTTCAGTCGTGCCGCCCAAACAACCTGCAACTAACCGCTCCGCGGCAACCGAACAGTCAGCGTCTCCTCTTCATCCGTTGTCTCCCGCTCCCACTCGCACCCGGCCCGCTCCAGCCACGCTTGCGCAATCAGCAGTCCCAGCTCCGGACGGGAGAGCGCCGCATGCGCCTCTTTCTCTTTGGCCTGCCACTGCATGCGCAGCCAACCGGCGCGCGTGTCCGCTCCGCTGGCAACGCGCAACTCGGTTCCCGCCGCGGCCATGCTCAAAGTTGAATCCAGCAAGCGGAAGAGCACGCGGGTGAGATAGGATTTCTGTTTTGCCCCAGGCAACGAAGATGCGGAGCCGGACAGAGCCAGAACGATGCGAACCTGGTTAGCCTCGGCCAGCGGACGGATCTCATCCACAGCCTGCGGCAGAGGGCCCGTCAGCTGCGAGATTTCCGTCAGTGCGGCGGTGGCGGAGGCAACCGGCTCGTCGTAAAAATCCGCCACCTCGCGCAAAGCCTCGACCAGCGCCCGCATGCGTGCGGTGAGCTCGAGCCCCTGGCGCAGGCCCTCGGCATACTGCTCGACGGTGCGCGTAGAGACGAGCGCCACTTCCATCGCGCACTGCAATCCGGTCAGCGGCTGGTTCAGCCCATGCAGCAGCTGCGAGAGCACACTCCGCTCCGAAGCTGTCTTCTGTACTCTTTCACTGCGCGCAACGGCGGCTGCGGAAATCATGCCGGAACTCCCGCATCGCTGCTCAACTCATAGCCCACCCCGCGCACCGTATGAATCAGCTTCCGCGGATGCCCATCGTCCACCTTCCGCCGCAAATAGTTAATATAAACATCCACCACATTGGTCGTAGTGTCAAAAGTCAGGTTCCAGACGTGTTCGATGATCATGGCGCGGGAGACTTGTCTGCCGGCGTTGCGCATGAGGTATTCGAGCAGGGAAAATTCCTTGGAGGTGAGGTCGATGCGGCGGCCGGCGCGCTCGGCGCGGTGTTCGACGCGGTCGAGTTTCAAGTCCTCGACCACCAGAATGGATTCGGAGGGCAAGTGACTGCGGCGGAGCAGGGCGCGGATGCGGGCGGAGAGTTCGCTGAAGGAAAACGGCTTGGGCAAATAATCGTCGGCGCCGGTGTCGAGACACTGCACGCGATCTTCGACACGGCTGCGCAACGTGAGCACGAGCACGGGTAGCGTGGGACGCTTCTGGCGGAGATGGCGCAAGACGGTGACGCCATCGACGCGGGGCAAATTCAGATCGAGAATGACGAGATCGTAATCGATCTCGCTGCCCATGGCGCGGGCGCGTTCGCCATCCTCGGCGACATCGACCGTGTAGTGTTCGGCTTGCAACCCCTGGCGCACGAAATTGGCGAGCGCCGCATCGTCTTCTGCGATCAGAATTCTCATAAGCGGACCTTAATTACAGAGCGATTCTAATTAGAGAAGGCTCAAGCGCAGCCGAAACCGTGAGCGCACGAAAGGGAGTGTTTCCGGGTATGGGGTGCGGGTTCGAAAGGGAACGTGAGAGAATGCGCCGTGCCTGGGGCAGGGATCCTTCGGCCCGCAAAAAGCGCGGTCCTCAGGATGACAATGTTGTGAGATAAGAAATGTTTGCCTTCTTTGGCGAGTGATGCAATGCTCGCAACGGAGAAGAAACGGGAATGTGTTTTTCGGCGACGGCTAATTTTGTGGGCAGCGGAGTGTTGGGTGGCATTGGCGTGGTAACGCTGACCAGGGTGAAGCACCGGCGCGAATTGCTGTTCGCAGCGCTGCCGACTTTATTTGCGATCCATCAATTCATTGAAGGATTTGTGTGGCTGGGGCTGGATGGAATTCTTTCCCCGGCGGTGGCGCACAACATGGGCGCGGCGTTCATGCTCTACGCGCAGGGATTCCTGCCTTTTCTGCTGCCGCTTAGCGTGTTCTTGTTTGAGGCCGACGCGAAAAGCCGCAAGCGCATGCTGCCCTTCGTCGCGATCGGAACTGGCACTGCTCTCTATATTTTGTGGGCGTTGGCAGCGTTTCCATTGCAGGTCTTCGTCAAGGGAAACAGCATCGTCTACATCAATCAAGCGACCAACAACACGGCGGTTGCGGTGCTGTATGTGATTGCGGCTTGCGGATCGTTATTTTTTTCGCAGATCAGGATGATGGTAATTTTCGGCGCGGCGAATTTGGCGATTCTGCTGACGGTGATGGAGTTCAAGCGCTACGCGTTTACCTCGCTGTGGTGTGCGTACGCTGCGATTGCCAGCTTGATCATTCTTTGCTACTTCTGGAGAAGCATGGAGGAGCGGCCGTTTGTTTACGCGCAGGCGGTTTGAGTTGAAGCTGGTTTTTCTTCCTACTATCTCTGTGCCCAGTGGGTCTCTCCGTTTGAGGGCGGGGTCCAAGGTGCTGGCCATGCTGGGGCGCTGCCAGCGAGTTGCATAGGTCCTTCGGCCCCCAGAAGGCGCGGGCCTCAGGATGACAAGGGGGTGGTTCGCAGGGGCGCTGTGCCCGAACCCTTTCGGTCAATTACTCTTCACTCAGCTCCGGATATAACCTGAGGGGAACGATTGGCAGACGTGTGTTTTCACATCCCATGTTGCAAAAAATCGTCAGGGCTAAACCTCGATGAAGCCGCTGCTGACTCCAGCTATATGGATTCTCGCGGTTGCGATTTTGCTGCACACGGGGCTGGTGGCTCCGAGTGCGGCGCTGATTACGTTTGCGCTTTATGCGGCTTTGATTGCGGGGCTGCTGATGGCGTGGAGGTTTCATTCCAGCCGGGTATTTTTTGCGCTGCTGATTCTGTTTCTGGCGGAGCGGGCGCTCTCTTATTTTTCTGGCGGGCATGTGGCGGCGGGCGGGCCGGGGAGCACGGCGCTGGCGGCGGTGGGATTGTTGTTGCCGTTGGATTTTGTGCTGCTATCGCTGGCGCGGGAGAAGGGATTCACGGTCTCGAGTGTGGGGCCTGCGTCTTTATTGTTGTTCGTGCAGTCGGTGATTGTGGCGGTGATCAGCAGGCCTGAGGCGCTGGGAGCGGCGCGGCATGTGCATCATGCGGGGGCTCAGCCTTTGCCGTTTGCGACGGTGATTGCGTTTGCGGCGGCGGGAGTGGTTCTGCTGATTCGATTTTTTCTGCTGCGTAAACCGGTGGAGAGCGGACTGCTGTGGGCGCTGGGGGCGAGCGCTCTGGCTCTGCGGTTTGGCGGGGCGGGACGGATTGCGGCGGCTTACTTCGCGACCGCGGCTTTCATCCTGGCGGTATCGATGGTGGAGACTTCGTATCTGCTGGCGTATCACGACGAGCTGACGACTTTGCCTTCGCGGCGGGCGTTTCATGAGGCGCTGCTGCGGCTGGCGGCTCCGTATGCGATTGCGATGGTGGACATCGACCACTTCAAACGGTGCAACGATATCTACGGACACGACACCGGAGATGAAGTGCTGCGGCTGGTAGCTACGAGGCTGGCGCGAGTAACGGGCGGAGGGCAGGCTTATCGATGTGGCGGAGAAGAGTTCGCGATTGTGTTTCCGGGGAAGACGACGAAGGATGTGGTGGAGCATCTGGAGGAGTTGCGGGCGCGGATTGAGGCGAGCAGCTTTCGCCTGCGGGGGCAGGATCGGAGGCAGGAGGCGCGGGGGCCGGACCGGAGGAATGGGCGCGGGCAAGGACATGCGATTCGTCGATTGGCGAGCGCTCCGGCGGCGCGGGAACTTTCAGTGACGGCGAGCATGGGAGTGGCGAGCGCGACGGCGCAGAGTGAGTCTGCGGAGGATGTGGTGAAGGCGGCGGACAAGGCGCTTTACCGGGCGAAAGAGGGAGGACGGAACCGGGTGGAGACGGCGACGGCTGGACGGCGGCGGGCGCGGAGCAAGGCTGCGGCGACGGCGTGAATGCAACAGCAGGTTCCCTTCGGCTCCGCTCAGGGCAGGCTCTCACCGGGCTGCGCCCGATTCGGAATGACAAAGTTCATGGTGGGATGGTTGAACGTTCTTACGATGGGAATAAGAACGTCGGGCCCGGGTACGCCACTTCAGGGCGGGAAAACATGACGCCCCGGGCACAGACGTTTTCGCAAGCACCACAGGCCGTGCGGTCAGCCCGCGGTAGAAGGTGGATGTGAGCTTTTCCGTCCTGTGCCTGCGCAGGCTGGACATTTCAATCGGATAAAAGCAATGCCCTCGGACCTCCCACGGATGTCCACAGGCTTGGCAATGTATCCGGTACCGCCGCAGCGCGGGCAGTCCTTCGGAGCCACTCGTCCCCCTCAATTAGAAAGAGTTTTTCATTAAATTGCGCTCATCCAACCAGAAAGTGATTTTTGTTACGAAACACGAACAAGAATCGGGTAACCGGACCACGGGAACCGGGGAAGCAATTTTCCATTGAGGCACACGTTCTTGATTGTTTTTGCCGCCGACGAGTTCGACCTGGCATAGCAGGGATGGTAATCTTCCTTCGACCAGAGAGAACAACAGCGCTTAAGATCGTTAATCAGGAGAGGCTTGCCATGAAGGTGTTACGACCGGGATGTGGGCGCGGATTTTCGGTTGCCGTTTTTTCTTTGATGGGCTATCTACTGGCTTGCTCTCTGGCGGCGGCGCCGTTGCATGCGGCCGAGCCAGTGGTCCGACCGATCGATTCGGGATGGCGGTTCCGGGGCATCGCGAATGTGGATCGGGCGGAGTTGAAGGAGTGGCATCCGGCGCAGGTGCCGGGGGTGGTGCAGACTGACCTTTTGAACAGCAAGCTGATCCCGGACCCGTTCGATCGGGATAACGAATTTCACTTGCAGTGGATCGGGCTGGCGGATTGGGAGTACCAGACTACATTGCAGATGGACGCGGCGGGGCTGGCGCGGGAGCATATTGACTTGGTGTTTGAAGGGCTGGATACTTTTGCGGATGTTTACTTGAATGGGGAGGCGGTGCTGCACGCGGACAATATGTTCCGCACGTGGAGAGTTCCGGCGAAGGGGTTGTTGAAGGCGGGTCCGAATACGCTGCGGGTTGTTTTTCACTCGGCGGTGGAGAAGATGATTCCGTATGCGAAGTCGCTACCTTATCTATTGCCTTCGATTTCGAGCCACAACTACGGGAACGAGGAGAACGTTGCGACCGCGCCTTATACGAGGAAGGCTCCATATAACTACGGGTGGGATTGGGGGCCGCGGTTCATGACGGAAGGGATTTGGAAGGCGGTCCGGCTGGAGAGCTGGGATGGGCTGCGGATCGATAATTTTCATGTGCATCAGCACAGTGTTACGGCGGAGTTGGCGAATGTGACGGAGGAGTTGGATATCGAGGCGAGCAAGGAGACGACAGCGACGCTTGTTTTGGGTCACGATGAAATGGGGGAAGCGCAAACTTCGGATGGAACGCAAACTTTGCAATTGAATGCGGGGATGAATCATGTGTCGTTTCCGGTGCGGATTGCGGCGCCGAAGCTGTGGTATCCGGTGGGATATGGGGCGCAGAACCGGTACCGGTTTACGGCTGCGATCCGGATGGGCAAGGAAGCGGCGGCTCATGCGGAGACCAAGACTGGGCTGCGATCGGTGGAGCTGCGGCGGGTTGCGGACGAGTGGGGGAAGAGTTTTGAGTTTGTGGTGAATGGGATTTTGGTGTTTGCCAAGGGAGCGGATGTGATTCCGTTCGACAGTTTTCCGAACCGGGTGACGCCGGAGATTCATCGCAATATTTTGCGGGCGGCTCGCGACGCGCACATGAATATGGTGCGGGAGTGGGGCGGAGGGTATTACGAGTCGGACGATTTTTACGATATTTGCGACGAGCTGGGAATTATGGTGTGGCAGGAATTCATGTTTGGCGGAGACATGATTCCGGGCGATGTGGCGTTTCAGGAAAATGTTAGGCAGGAGGCGATCGACCAGGTGAAGCGGCTGCGGGATCATCCGAGCATTGTGATCTGGTGCGGGAATAATGAGGTTGAGACGGGATGGTGGCATTGGGGCGACCGGCAGGAATTTAAGGCTTCGATCTCGCCGGATACGCGAGACCGGGTGTGGCAGGATTATGTGATTATGTTCGCGGATATTTTGAAGGGTGCGGTTGCGGAGTATGGCGATCCGACGCCGTATACGCCAAGTTCTCCGAGCGCGAACTTTGAGGAGATTCCGGATAATCAGCATAACGGCGATATGCACTACTGGCAGGTGTGGCACGCACAGGCGCCGGCCTCGGACTATACGCAGCAATTTCCGCGATTTATGTCGGAGTATGGATTCCAATCGTTTCCGGAGATGCGGACGATCGACACGTTCGCCAAGCCCGAGGATTTCGACATTCGTTCGACGGTGATGCAGGCGCACCAGAAGAATAAGGGCGGGAATGAACGCATCCTTACTTATATGTTGCGGGAATACCGGCAGCCGAAGGACTTCGCGTCGTTCGTATATCTGAGCCAGGTGCAGCAGGCGGAGATTATCAAGATTGGAGCGGAGCATTTGCGGAGGCAGCGTCCGCGGACGATGGGGTCGTTGTACTGGCAGTTGAACGATTGCTGGCCGGTGGCTTCGTGGGCCAGCATTGACTACTACGGGCGCTGGAAGGCGCTGCATTATTATGCGCGGCGGTTTTATGACGACGTGCTGATCTCTCCGTTTTTGCACGATGACAAAGTGGATGTGTACGTAGTGTCGGACAGGCTGCAGCCGCTTACCGGGACGATCCACATGCGGCTGATGGATTTTTCGGGGAATGTTCTGTTGGAGCAAACGAAGGAAGCACAGGTTCCGGCGCAATCGAATGCGATTTATTTTACGGTGGATAAAGCGGCGATGGCGGCCAAGGGCGATCTGCATCGCAGCTTTTTGGTGTTCGACCTGGAAGTGGGAGGGAAGAGAGTTTCGCGGAATTTAATCTTCTTCGATGCGACTCACGATTTGGATCTGCCGGTGGCTCCGAAGATCGAGAGCAGTTTTAGCCAATCGAGTGACGGAGTGACGGTGACCTTGCAGTCGCCAAAACTGGCGAGGAGCGTGTTTGTGTCGTTTGGCGATCTCGATGTGCAGACTTCGGATAATTACTTCGATCTGCTTCCGGGAGAGCCGATAACGGTGAGGTTGACGTCGAAGGCGACGGCAGAGCCGATTAAGGGTGCGCTGAAGGTGACTTCGCTGACTGAGGCTTTCAATTCGAACTGAGCCCGGGTGTGCTTCTGGAGATCCCCTTCGGCTTCGCTCAGGGCAGGCTTTCGTCCCGCTGGTGAAAACCCGGGACGTCGGGAGGACGCAGGCGGATGCCGTTGCGTCTGCAAACTGCTCACTACGCAAGAAACTTCATCTTGACAGTTATCGGGTACGGTGTAAGAGTTCTTTTCTCAAGCTTATCTTGATCGGAGCCCCCATCCGATTAGCGGCCGCGATTTGTGTCGCGGCGAAGGTCTTGGGCCATTTTCTACTTTCCGATTGCTGGAGGCGTTATGCGCAGGAATCTTGTTTCCCTCTTCGTGTTGGTTCTGACTGGTCTTCTAGCGGCTCCGGCGAGCTGGGCGACGGCTCCTGTGTTTGAGACGCCGCAGAGCTTTGCCATTGCTGCTTCGGCAAACGCGTTTGGGGTAGGCGACTTTAACCGCGATGGGAATCTCGATCTGGTGGTGGTGGACCAGAGTGGCTCGCGAGCGCAAGTTTACCTGGGAAATGGTAAAGGGAGTTTTACGAAAGGTGCAGCGGCACAAATCGCTTCGATCTCAGAGTGCATTACCGTCGGCGATTTTAACAACGATGGAATTCTCGATCTGGCGATCGCGGGCGATACCACGACGGAAGTTTTGCTGGGAAACGGGGATGGGACGTTCCAGGCGGGCAAGAAAATCCAGCAACCGAGGATCAACACCATTTCCGCGGGCGACTTCAACAATGACGGGAATCTGGACCTTCTGCTGAACGGAAATACGATCGCCTTGGGCAAGGGAGACGGCACTTTCCAGCAACCGACTACGGTTAATAACTACGCTACCTCTGTGCCGGTGGCGATTGGAGATTTCAACGGAGACCATAAACTGGACTTCGCGCTGCTTTCCTACGCCGATGCCAGCCAGGTTGTGACTTTCCTGGGGAACGGGGATGGAACGTTCCAGACGCCTTTAACCACAGAGATACCGGGCTACTATCAGCAAGGCATTGTCGCCGGAGATTTCAACGGGGATGGAAAGACGGATTTGGCGACTTCGCAATGCTCCGAGGGTAATTGCGATGGCGCGGGCTCGGCGAATATTCTGCTCTCGAACGGCAATGGCACGTTCCAGGTTCAGACGATCACTGAACTGATTGGGTTTAAGCCAGGGGTAATTCTGGCGGCGGATTTCAATCGGGACGGAAAGACCGATCTGGTGGAAATGAATGCCAGCGACGATATGGCGGTGTGGACGGGCAAGGGAGACGGGACATTTAATGTCTCGCAGAGTTGGGCGCTGCCGCCGACTCCAGCGTATGCGGCGATTGGCGACTTTAACAATGATGGGCAGCCGGATATAGCGTTGATCAGCGCGGAAAACAATGGCACGCTGCGAGAAATGACGGTGGTGCTGGGCACGGCGGGAGGAAAGTTTTTGGCGGCGGCGGAATCTTACGCTTACGCGCCCGACGCTTTAGCGACGGGCGACTTTAACGAAGACGGGAAGCTGGATGCGATCGCCGGAAGCGGCTATGACAATACCGCCACGGTGGCGTTGGGAAATGGGAATGGCACGTTCCGGGCGCTGCCAAGTTTTCCCATGATGCCGGTGAATAATTCAGCCGACGAAATCCTAGTGGATGACTTCAACAACGACCACCACCTCGACATTGTTTCCATGAGCTTTACCAACCTAGGGCAAGTAGTAATTGGGCTGGGGAATGGGAATGGCACATTCAAGCCGGGGGTGCGGATTAGCTGCGGACTGGAAGCGACCTTTGCGGTGGCAGGGGACTTTAACGGCGACGGCAAACTGGACCTGGCTACGACGAACTATGGCCGCCCGACGGGAAGCGTGAACATCTGCTTGGGGAATGGCGATGGGACGTTCCAGCCGCCGACAACCATCGCGCTGAGCAGCGGATCGCAACCAAACTTTGCCGCGGCAACGGATTTGAATGGCGATGGCAAGGTGGATCTGATTGTGATCAACAGCGGGATTCCGGGTTCCTACGTAACGATGCTGGGCAACGGCGACGGAACTTTTCAGGCAGCTTCGGCGCCAGTTGCGCTGGGCACTTATCCCATGCAACCGATTTTGGGCGACCTGAACGGTGACGGGAAAATTGACATGGCAATACAGATGAATAACTCGACGGACAATCTATACGTGCTGTTGGGCAATGGCGATGGGAGTTTCCAGACGCCGCAGATTTACAGCATAATCGACGGTCCATCTTACGTAATTGGGGGACCGGTGATTGCGGATTTTAATGGAGACGGTATTCCCGATCTCGCCGCGGAATACGGTTGCTGCCAGTCGGGGGCCTTGGGAATCGGTATGTTGTACGGCACTGGAGACGGCACGTTCACCATGGGTGCGCCGATTGCGGTGGCTCCAGGAATGATTGTGGGTGGGGATTTTAACGGAGACGGCAAGACTGACATTCTGTTTGGGGATGGATACAGCAATATGGTCTCCGCTTTGCTGGATGTGGCGCGGTAAGACGTGCGGTAGAGTGGGGTTCGGTTCTCGGGCCGTAATCTTCTCCGTCGTGCTATGGGGCGGCTCGTCCTGCTGATGAAAACGCGGGCCTGCGGGTGACTCCGGAATGGTAGAACCCTTGGATTTTCGGACTGGGCCGAAGACCGCCTGCTAGTTTCCCTTGACAAATGATCTAAAACGAAAGTAAATGTAGTCATTCGTAACCTTCATTGGTCGCGCGAAATTGGCTTTGGAAGGGGAACAGCTATGCAGAGGAATATTCTCACCGAACGAAGTACCGGCATTACGGCGCTGCGTGTCATCGTGCTTGTGCTGGTGCTGGCTTCTTCAGTCGCGGGACAGGCCGGGGCTAGCTTCTACGTGTCGACGAGTGGAAGCGACAGTAATCCGGGCACGATGAATTTGCCCTGGCTGACCATCCAGCACGCGGCGAACTCGGTCTCAGCCGGCGCCACGGTGTATGTCTTCGGCGGAGTTTATAGCGAAGCGGTGAACTTTCCCGCGTCTGGAACGGCGTCGGAGCCAATTATCTTCGAGAGCTATCCCGGGCAAACCGCGGTGATCGACGGGAGCAAAGTGAGTTGTTGCACCTCGAACCCGCCATCGAGCGGGAACGATACCGAGGGCCTGATCAATATTGTGAACCAGAGTTACATCGTCGTCAGCGGATTTGAGATTCGCAATTTCACGACCAGCAAAGCGACTTATACTCCGGCTGGAGTCTGGATCACGGGTTCGGGCACGGGCATACAGTTACTCAATAACCTGGTGCATAACATTACGACCTCATCGGAAAAGAACGGGAATGCTTTCGGGGTCGCAGTCTACGGTACATCGCAGACTCCGATCAGTTACTTAACGATCAGCGGCAACGAGGTCTACAGCCTGAAGACCGGCGAAAGCGAATCGGTGAATGTGGACGGAAACGTAACGAACTTTGCCATTACCAATAACCTGGTGCATGACAACGACAACATTGGAATCGACGCGATTGGATACGAGGGTGTGGGTCCGGTTGGCTATGACGAGGCCATGTACGGCGAAATCAGCGGGAATACGGTTTATAACATCAGCGGAATTCACAATGCGGGGGAGGGCGATTCCTACGATGCGGACGGGCTTTATTGCGACGGGTGCGCGTATGTTACGTTCGAAAATAATCTGATACATAACGTCGACTATGGCATCGAAGTAGCGAGCGAGCATAAGATTTGCCAGAGCACGGGCTCGGAGTACTCGTCATCGGGAACGATTGGAACGGGGACTTATCCATGCAACGGCAGATATGTCACGGTGCGCAACAATGTGGTGTACGACTCAAATGCCTGCGGCGTTTCAATCGGGGGATATTCCAATAATGTAGGCGGCAGCGCCAACGTGGTTATTGTCAACAACACTTTGTATAACAACAACACCCAAAACCAGGCGGGGGAGTTCCAGATTCAGTTTCACTCGGGCAAGGCGCAGGGGAATATTTTCGAAAATAACATTGTCTACGCCGGCACACAGAATATCTGGATCAACAGCTTCGTAAAGCCGACGACGACGTATCCTGCGCCGCCGGCCACTCTGAATTGGAATCTTTACTATTCCGCGGCAGGTTATGTAAAAGGGACATCGATCGTATGGGCGGGCACGAGCAGCTATAAGAACTATGCGACTTATCAAAGCACTGCGGGAGAAGATGCTGACTCGCCGAACGCGAATCCGCTGTTCGTGAATTTGGGAGCAACGCCTCCGGACTTTGACATCTCCGCCGGTTCGCCCGCGGTGAATGCCGGAAGTACCAGCCTGCCTTGCAGCGTAGGGTGGTGTAACAGCAACTCTCCTGATTCTATTTACGGCAGTACGGACTTCCTGGGTAATCCGAGGACGAATGGTACTGACATCGACATTGGCGCTTACGAATCGACGGGCGTCGAGAATTCGTTGACCGTAAGTTTGGTATCGGGGACTTATACGCTGGAGCCCGGTCAATCCACCACTTTGACGGCCACGGCTTTCGTCAGTCCCGGGGACGGGGGTGTGCCGAGCGGTACGGTGAACTTTATGCTGGGATCGACATTACTGGGAACGGAAACGCTGTTGCCGGCCAGCGCGACGGAATCGACCGCGAGCTTGCCGCTGAGCGCATCACAGCTCGCGAATGGCGCCAACACGCTGACAGCGGTCTACTCGGGAAATTCAGTATACGGCGGTTCGACTTCGGCACCCATCATAGTGACCCTGGAGTAGACCAGCTCGAGGTGCACAAATGGATGTGAGGAAGCGGTAAGGGCACTCGCCCAAACATCGTAAAATGCAGCTCCGCACGCCGGAGAGGTGGCAGAGTGGGCGAATGCGGCGGTTTGCTGACCACGTTGGGCTAGTAGTGCTTACGCTGAATGGCCTTGCTCGCGGCATAGACACCGTAACCGTTGTCAGATTCACCCCGGACGCCGCAGCCGAGTTTGGGCGTGGTTCCGCTCCCTGAGCCATTTACGCCGTGCACACCGTTGCTACTAGCGCTTACACCGTACACTCCCTTGCTACTTTGAGATTGGCCGCGCACGCCGATGCTGGAAGTGGAGTTTCCCCAAACCGCATAGCCCGTGCCACTTAATCCCCATATGCCGGCGGCACCGTTGGTCCCACCACCGGAAACGGCTGGTGCCAAATGCGTCTGAAGAGCTGCCCACTCATTGTCCCCTCCTTATTGGGTAGCCGAAAGCTCTATTACGCTATCGCGTTAGGAGTCAAACTTTCTTTTTGGGGGCCGCACCTTTTGGAGATTATCCGGTCCGCGACGAATCGCGTCTACGGGCCCTACGCAGCCGCGGGCGTCCACGTGGAGATCCCGATCTTCAACGTATTCCTGTACTCCGCGATGTCGCACGAAACAGACTTGCGCGCAGGCCGCTAGGCAGCGTCTGCCCGATCTTCGCAATCGGATCGCGCGCGATGCGCACCAGTGGTTTGCCTGCAAGTACGGCTTTGAAGCGATCGCAGCAATCAGGCGACTGTCGGAGAGCTTTTCGGCAATTGGAGAAGCAAAATTTGCTCCCAGAGCACCCGAGCGCAAACAAGAAACCACAACCGTCGGAATGGGTTCAGTAAGGTAAAGGCACGTAACTGTATGTGACTGTATGTGACTGAAGCGGTAAGAACACTCATCCCAAACGTGGTAAACTGTAACTCCGCACGCCGGAGAGGTGGCAGAGTGGCCGAATGCGGCGGTTTGCTAAACCGTTGTACGGGCTAACACCTGTACCGAGGGTTCGAATCCCTCCCTCTCCGCCACCGTCTGAACTGCAGAGAAATTCCGCCGTTCCTGACCCCGAAATACGCGAAAGATGCCCATATTTCGCAATATCTCGCACAAAAACCGGACTGAAAACTGAAGCGCTACAATATCGGCGACAGTGGTGCGCCTCCGGAGGTTCCAGCTGCGCGCTCTAATAGAGCGTCTAGATTCTATCCACGTTATTTCGTCAATATCTCGTAAACCGTCCCGTTCGACCGGCCGCCCTCAACTTCAGCAACTCCGAATAAATTGCTGTTCGGGTCAAGAATTACTCCCCCAGGGAACGCGCCATCTTTTAGTCCGTTGAAGGAGTGCACATTAATGTGTTTCCATCCGTTGCCTTTCGGCGACAGCTCGAATGTTTCCCCACAGCCTTGCCCCCGATCTGCACAAAAAACCACGCCACCAGCAACAACAGCTTCTTGGAGTTGGGATTTCATTTGTGCACCTCGACTGGCGCGGTATTCTCGGGCAGGGATTTGCCACGGCATACAAGGTAGAAGTGAATGGAACTGGGGCGAAGTTCACAGTTGTTTCAGACAGCTACATCGAAGCAAAGGTTCCTAAGGGAGCTACCTCGGGCTATGTGACGGTCACGACGAACGAATAGACGCCCCTGACCAGTCTGTACGAGTCGGTCGTCTTGAATACCTCACAGCCCTTTTCATGGGTCGGGATGTCAGAGGTGGATACCGCTCCCGAGGTGAAACTCATCGAAAGTACATGGCGATGGCATCTTTCTGATACCGCAATTGCCGACGGATAGGCATCATAGGCCGCAAGCAAACCATGTTCATCCCAAGAGGTAATCTGCCAAATCGTCTCGTCAATGTCGTCGAGAAATATCACTCCGCCAGCTCCTGGCCATGATCCTGATCATTCTTTCCGTCATTATTCTTGCCTTCATTGCCTCTGTGCCCTCTGTGGTGAAACACTTCTGATCTTCGGGTAGCCCCATTGTGCTAACGTGTGAGTGTCACACGCTGATTTCTTTTCCCGGAAATCAGTCTCGGGAGGAAAGCGCGAATGCCCGGGCGATTGCGAATCTTCATCTCTTCCACCATGGAGGACCTCGAAAACGAGCGCGACATGGTGGTTGACCGTCTCCAGAACGCGAACTTCGAACCGGTGAATGCTGAAGGCTTTACGCCCAACGGCAGCACCTCGTGGGATCGCATTTTGCAGGAGATCGAGACCTGCCACGTATTTATGTTGTTGAGCGGACTCCGCTATGGCTGGGTTCCCACCACCGGCCAGCTCTCCGACAAAAGAATCTCCGTCACCCACGGCGAATATCTCGCGGCCCGCGACCAGGGTCTGCCCGTCCTGCCGTTTTTCAAGATTCTGAAATACGGTAGCGACTCCGCGAGTGATGACGCGAAGGCCCGCGATGCTTTCCGCCAAGAAGTCGGCGACTGGGACAAAGCCCAGTTTCGCACCGAGTTCACTACGGCCCGCGATCTCGCCGAAAAAGCCGTGGCGTCCGTTACTCGCATGCTCACTGATGAATTCCTGCGCGACCAGTTGGCCAAGCGCCGCGAAACGGCGAGCCCTCCGCTTGCGCTCCAGCGATTCGACAAGCGCAGCCCTGCCTATGCGGCTCCCCTGGAATTGCCCGCAGGGCTGACCACCGCTGTCGCCGAAGGGCGCGCCGTTCTGTGGGCCGGATCGGGCATCTCCATGCCCGCCGGGCTCCCGTCCGCCAGCGCTCTCGGCGCCGAGATGGCGCGCTCGATTCAGGAATCGGTCGCCGACTACATCGCGCCGCCGGTCGGCAGCGGCATCGCCAGCGTCGCCAGCGATTTCGAAATGGTCCTGGGCCGACCCTTACTTCTCGCGCGCTTGCTGGAACTGCTCAACCTTCCCGGCGGCGTGAAGCCCACGCCACAGCATCTGGCCGCGGTCGCGCTGTTTCCCCGCATTATCACCACGAACTATGACGGATTGTTCGAGTCCGCCGCGCAACAATTGAACTCCGGTCATGCGCTCGTCCTCGGACCAAATCTTCCCGAGCCCGTGCCGGAAAAATTCATCTGGAAAATTCACGGCGATCCCAGCCGCTCCGACGTTCTCGTCGTCAGTGAGGCCGACATCGAGAAGTTCGGCACATTCACCTCTACGCTCGTAGCGAATCTCCGCCCGGTCTTGTCGCAGGGGCCGCTGCTCATCGCCGGCACCAGCCTGCGCGATCCCAGCATCATGCGGCTCTTTCACGAATTGCGCGGAGGATATCAAGGATATTGGCCGGTCCCGGCCGGCAATCCTCTCGCGGTCGCGCGCTGCAAAGCGATGGGACTGCAGGCGCTGCCTCTGCTGCTCGAAGATGTGCTTGGCGCGTTGCGACCGAGGAGGGAATAGCCGTCGTTGAGGCCGGGCGCAGACTTGGCAGAAATCATTAACTCCGTAGTAGCCACTGGTCTGAGATGTGGGAATCGCGAATGCGATTTCCAAGCCTGGCCTTAGCCAGGCGTCATCTGCAGACCAGTTACGCTGTCGCCGCATCAGCAATATCGGGGGCCGATATGGGTCATTCTGGGACAGGGTTCGTTTTCAGCCGCAATCAAAAGATGAAGCGACGTTATACCATGGGGTGTGGACCTTCCAGTAAATCCGCCGATCCTGCCGATGCTCGCGAAACGAGTGGATGAATTGCCCGCCGAGGGCGATTGGGTTTTCGAGCCGAAGTGGGACGGTTTTCGTTCCCTGGTGTTTCGCGATGGAGATGAAATCTTCATCCAAAGCCGCGACGAAAAACCGCTCAATCGTTACTTTCCTGAGTTGCTGGAACCACTGCGCGCAGCGCTGCCCGCACGTTGTGTGCTCGATGGAGAGATGGTCATTGTCAAAAATGATGGACTTGATTTTGATGCGCTGCAATTACGTTTGCATCCCGCTGCGTCGCGCGTAAAGCTTTTGTCCGGGCAGATTCCCGCGTCATTTGTATTCTTCGACCTGCTTTGCCTTGGAGATCGAGATCTCTGCGGCGAGGCGTTTCAAAAGCGGCGACGCGAACTGGAATCGCTGCTTGCGTCAGTTTCACCGCCGATTCATCTCACACCGGCAACCAGCGATCGGAGTATTGCCGCCGATTGGTTTCGCCGCTTTGAAGGCGCGGGCCTGGACGGAGTGATGGCCAAAGATCCTGCGGGAACTTACGAGCCGAACAAGCGAGTGATGTTCAAAGTGAAGCACGAACGCGACTGCGATTGCGTGGTAGCTGGATTCCGCTGGCATAAGAAGGGCGAGCACACGATGGTCGGCTCGCTGCTGCTCGGTTTGTTTGACGATGCCGGCGCTTTGCAACACGTTGGAGTCTGTGCGAGTTTCAGCACGGCAAAACGAAAAGAGCTGATTGAGTTTCTCAAGCCTTATCGAACAGACGCATTAATGAACCATCCGTGGAAGACTTGGGCTGAGTACGCGACCGAGAATGATGAAGGTATCAAGCGAATGCCCGGCGGGCAGAGCCGCTGGAGCCAAGGCAAAGATCTGTCGTGGGAACCGTTGCGGCCTGAATTAATTGTAGAAGTTGCTTACGATCACATGCAGGGAGATCGCTTCCGGCACACGGCGCAATTCCGCCGATGGCGAACGGACAAAAAGCCCAGCGATTGTACCTATGCCCAGCTTGAAGTTGTTCCTCCGCAGGAGCTAGCGGCGATTTTCCCGCGGGGAAGGTGAGTCTTACTCGCTTGCCTTTTTCTTCTTCCACCGCTCCCGCCATTCGCGCGTTGGGTCATCGTCCGGCTCTGGTGTTTCCTGCAGCGGCCGCTGTTCTTCAGGCACGTGACGCAGGTTGATACGGATGCGTGTCCATGTGGATGATCTCCCGCGCATCGAGTCGACCAGCACATCGTCCACGGCAAGCAGACTTGCGATATTCGCATGTTTGGCCTTCCATCGCTCAAGACCCGCCAGCGCGACCGTTTTATCAGGCGAATTCGCGACTGTAATCAATGGCATCTTCACGCGCGGCTTCTTTATTGCCGTCTTCTTCGCGGCAGATTTCGCGCGGGAAGGCATCACCCGCGCAGCCTCGCCTTCCATCTTGCGGAAGTGCGGAGGCCAGGGCGCGTCGGCGATACCGGCGGTTTCGTCTTTATCGGCCAGTTCGAGTAATTTTTCCAGCGAGCCAGACGATGCATCCATCTGGGCATGTGGATCGCCGATTTTTGCGAAGCGCGCAGGAACCGTGAAAATAGTAAAGTCCGCCGGATTGCAATCGGGCACTTCTTCCCAATCAAGAGGAGTCGAAACGCGAGCATCTGGGAGCGGACGCACTGAATAGGCAGAGCATGTCGTGCGATCCTTCGCGTTCTGGTTGTAGTCAAGGAAGACGCCATGGCGTTCTTCCTTCCACCATTTCGAACTGGCCAGGGTCGGGGCCCGGCGCTCGACTGCTCGCGATAAGGCCACAGCCGCACGGCGAACTTGCGTAAACGTCCAACGCGGTTCAATGCGTACATTCACGTGCATGCCGCGCGAGCCACTGGTTTTCGGCCAGCCACGAAGGCCGATTTCATCGAGAAAGCCCTGCACTTCAAGTGCGACGCGGCGAACATCATCCCAACTGACGCCGGGAATCGGATCCAGATCGATGCGTAACTCATCCGGATGATCGAGATCGCTGGAGCGCACCGGGTGCGGATGCAATTCGATGCAGCCAAGGTTCACAATCCAGGTAAGCCCGGCTGCGTCATCGACTATGATTTCTTCGGCGGTTCGGCCAGAAGGGAACGACAAAGTAACCGTACGCAACCAGGCTGGCCGCTTCTCTGGCGCGCGCTTTTGGTAAAATGCCTCCGCCTCGGCGCCGTTGACGAAGCGTTTTAGGACGATTGGTCGATCTTGAATGCCCGCCAGCGCACCTGGAGCGACGAAGAGGTAGTACTGAACAAGTTCGAGCTTGGTGACTTTTATTTGCGAAGAAAAGTACAACTTCTCAGGATTCGTGATCTGAACTTCCTGCCCGCCGATCGACAGAACTTTGCTGGCCGATTTGTTTGCCACAGCATAAGGCTACCACCGATCATCAAGCAGCAGCGCCAGTCTCCATGGAACTAGAATTAAACCAAGCATGGTGCTGGCGGACGACAACCTTTTGTTCCTCACGCAGGTATTTTTTGAGTGGTGCTGATGTGACTTTATCCCGTACCCGATTCAGCTAGGCACCGACAGACGCCACCAGTTCTTTTCGAGTAGCCGGCAATTGTTCTTCTCAATTTCCCGAAGCGCAAGCAATAGCGAATCCTCCTCCGATAAAGTCGCGCCGGACGCAGAACAATGACGCTTTTGTAACTGCTACCATTGTTTAAGACGAGACGGCTAAGTAGAGACTCACGAGCGAACCCCTAACTGGCATTACTACTCTCCTTTTCGCGAATTCAAGCAGCGGTCACGCTCCGCCCCGGCGGTGCTGAATCTGACCCACTGCTGTGTGGGTCGTGACTCAGTAGCTCAGTATTCGCACCCTGTTAACACTGCCAGTTTTTCATTGCTGGTCACACTACTAGTCTGCAAGCGTTCGGCACTCGCAAATATACGACGGGAGCCAGGGGCTTGAGGCGGACTCGCAAACCAGCAGGATCGTCGATTACGCACACTCTAATGCGCGCAATGATGTGCGTTGTGCTTGCCGGGGTCGTCTCGCAAAAAAGACTATGCCCAGCAAGCTCCGGTCCCGGCCCCCGCAATTTCAGGTGACCAAGTTTCGAAGGCGAACAACCCGTTGTCCAGCTTGAACGCAGTGGACTTTCAGGATTCTTACCAGCCGTCCTTGTACAGCATTCCGAACGCCAGTGCGAACACGACGTTCTTGCGTGGTGCGATGGTGGCCGGACGCCAAATTATTCGCGCGACTCTGCCGATCGCGACACTTCCTTCGGGGTATGAGATCTTCGATCTGCTCCCTCCGCCAAGGAGGAAAGTATGGGCGCAGCAGTAATGATAAAACGGATTGCAGAAGCGTCGCCACGTCTCAAGGCCAGAATGGCCGGTATCCTTTTTCTGTTCCTCGTACTGACGGCCTCATTCACCGAGTTCTTCGCTCGCGGAAAGGTGAGTTCGGCAGCGGAAATCGCAGCAGGCGTCATAGAGGTCTCGTGCATGATCGCTGTGACCCTGCTCTTCTATGACATCTTTAAGCCGGTGGACAGGCGACTCTCTTTGCTCGCGGCGTCCTTCAACTTCGTGGGACTGACCCTTGAGCTTTTTCAATTTCTACCTCACGGCGTAAACATCGGCCTTGGATTTCACGGACTCTATTGGATCGTGATCGGCTACCTCATTTTCAAGTCAACCTTTCTGCCTCGGATTCTGAGTGCCCTGACGGCGATCACAGGCTTGTGTTGGCTGACCTTTCTTTCACCGGCGCTCACAAACTATTTGTCCCCCTACATTTTGGCCTCCGCCTTTCTCGTGGAAGGATCGGTGTTCCTGTGGCTCCTCGTGATGGGCTTGAGCACTTCTAAGTGGGAAGAGAAAGCAAGCGGGTTGGCTAAAGCAGCGTAGCCCCGTATAGCTTCCTGCGACTGGATGTGCTTGAACGTCACGCTTTCGGAGCTGATTTCAACAACTACTCCAGAAACGGAAACGCTAGAAAGCAGCTCGATCATCAAGTAAAGACTCGTAGAAGACGCTGCTCTTTTACAACTCCGGGTTCATAATCTGACTGGTTATAGATGTTTCAGGTCGAAGGTTCACACGTGGAGAAGCCGTGCTAAGACAATGCCCGATTGTACCGACCCTGGTCTTCGTCGGCTTGCTCGCGATCTCTGCCGTTGCGCAAAACATCATGGACAATCAGAAGTGTTCATTATGCGAGTCCGCGTGGATCAGGCGCCGTTCGTCCCGGAATGGTATCAGAATGGACATTTCGATCCGGCGAAGCGGACAAAGGAACTGAGCAAGCAACTGAAGCTGACGGCAGACCAGCAATCGCAGATGCTCGACACTTTGGAGTCGACGAAGTCGCAATTGGAGGCTGTGCGGTCAGACCGGTCTCTATCCAGGAAGGCCCGTAACTGCAAGCTGGCGCTCATCCGCCAAGCATTCGAACGACCAGATCAGCGCATTTTTGGAGAAGAAACCAGAATGCGAAATTGGCGCGGATACGGTCGTACGCTTACAATTTCGACCGGTCACCGGTGATTTTTCCTTAGGCGGACCCCGCCGTTCGCGCTTTCGAGGGTGGATGCGCAGAACCACGCTGCCGAGGTTTGATTAAGGGCGTTTCATCACGCGTCTCTGACATGTGAGTCCAGAGAAACGAGCCCGTGTGAAGCGAGAAAAAAATTCTGGGCGGATTGTCGGCAACTCTTCCATAACCGGGATTGGGGAAGAGTTGCCCGTAATTCATCCGCAGTCGGCCGTGAGGCCAGATCGAGCCTCTATAGTACGTGTGGGCTCTTTCAGGAAGGGATTTTATCGACGACCACACAGCGTCAGGCTTCACCAAAAACCTGTCGGTACTCTTGCCAGTGTCCCTGAACTTGTTCCATGATGCGCTGGTATTCGGGATCGCCGCGAAGATTATCGTAGTTCTTGTCCCGCTGAAACCAGGGATAGTTGTAATTCCCCACCTCCACCGCCCGCCGCAGCCACGCGAGTGCTTCTTCTCGATCTCCCAGCAGCGCGTGAATGCCTCCCGTCCAGTATGCAACATCGCCGTCAGTGATTTCCTGCGGCCGCGCTTTCAAGATCTCTTGGTCTACTTTGTCCCGTTCGCCTTTGGAAGCATAGAGAAACGCCGCCATTATCTGCGCACTGTTATCGCCGTTGCCGCGGCCCAGTTCCTCGGCGCGGTTCAGCACGGGCGCGGCCTCATCCAGCTTCCCTTGGTAGTAAAGGAACTCGCCCAGGAATGCCATTGCCTTGAACTGGTTCGGATTCTCCACCAGGGCTTGTCTCATCTCCAGTTCAGCCTCGGGCGCGCGTCCTACGTAAAGGAGCATGCGCGCATGCATCCAGTGAATCCGCGTAGTAGTCGGGTTCAACTCAGCACTGCGGCGGTAAGCTTTCTCGGCAGCGTCGTCCAGTCCGGCATAGTGGTAAACGTATCCCAGGTTGTCCCATACCGCGTCGGAATTCGGGGCGAGCGTCACCGCCTGCTTCAATGTGCGGATCGACTCCATGTTCCGGCCGGCCTCACTCAGGATCGCTCCCAAAGAGTTGAGTCCTTCCAACAAATCCGGCTTTAGTTCGAGCGATCGACGTGCCGCCTTCTCGGCTAGGGCTAGATTTTGGGCGCCATTCTCTATGATATTCGCGGCTTCCAAGAGGTAGAAATAGCCCAGCAAGGCATAGGCGTCGGCAAACGAAGCGTCCGAGGTGATGGCTTGCTGAAGAGCGTGCACGCCCTGCTGCAGGCTCTCCTGGTTCGTGCGCATGAAGTATTCGTTCTTGTAAAATCGCGCCTGCAGGTACAGGTTGTAAGCCTCCGGAGAAGTCGTGGACCGTTCCCCCAGTGATTCTTGCTCCTTCCCGGAAACCTGCACGCGCATTCCCTCCACCACTTTCTGCGCGACTTCATCCTGGAACCTCAGCATGTCATCGGCTCGCAGGTCATAATGCTCCGCCCAGCGCATGGCGCCGTTCTGGCGGTCAACCAGTTGCACCGAGACCCTCATCACCCCTGACACCCGTTGGTAGGTTCCGTCCAGGACCGAATCTACTCCGAGTTCCTGCGCGGCCTTGGCAGGATCGGCGGGCTCTTTCGCAAATTTCAAGACCGAACTGGTCGGTCGCACAGCAAGGTTTTGCAGTGAGGCCAATCGAGTAATGATCGCATCCGTCATGCCGATGCCCCAGGACTCTTCAATAGGACGAGGAGAGAGTTCGCGAAATGGCAGTACGGCCATGCTGCGCACCGCAGGTTGCAGGGCTGGTGTGCTCTTTTCGGGCGTCGCGGGAGGCTTTTGCGAGGAGTAACTCCTCCAAACCACAAATGCTCCCAATAGCAGGATGGCTGAAACGGCAGCCAGGGCAATCTTCATGCCCGCTCCGCTCGAGCGTTGCCTTTCTTTTGAACTCACCCCGGCGGTCCGGCCTGAGTCCGATTCCCGCTTCAGCCGCTTTAGGTCGGCCCGCATTTCCGCCGCGCTCTGATAGCGCATTTCGCGATCTTTCTCCAGCGCTTTGTTAATGACGTCTTCCAGCTTGGGCGGAAGGCCCGGGTTCAGACGGACTATGGGGACCGGATCCCGGTCCAGAATTTCATGAAAGATGACTCCCGAGCTCTCCCCACGAAAGGGCAACGCGCCCGTCGCCATCTCATAGAGCACAGAGCCAAAGGAAAATAGATCGCTTCGCGCATCCAGTTCTTTCGCTCTCACTTGTTCCGGCGACATGTAGGCAACGGTACCGACGGTAGAACCTGGGCTGGTGAGATGCTGATCGTCCACCGTACGAGTCACGGTGTTTGCCGAGGCAACTTGACTGGAAGAACCCGTGGCAGGTGCAATCTTCGCCAGTCCAAAATCCAGGATCTTGGCGTGTCCGCGCTCGGTGACGAAAATATTGGCGGGCTTGATGTCGCGATGCACGATCCCTTTGGAGTGGGCGGCGTCTAGAGCATCGGCAATCTCAATGGCGAGAGACAAAATCAAGTCGGTTTCCATCGGTCGCCCGCCGATGCGATATTTCAGGGTTACACCTTCAAGAAACTCCATGGCGATGAAGGACTGCTCGCCATTTTTACCGATGTCATAAATCGTGCAGATGTTGGGATGGTTGAGAGCCGAGGCGGCGCGAGCTTCGCGGCGGAAGCGTTCCAATGCCTGAGGATCTCGAGAAACGTCATCCGGCAGGAACTTGAGGGCAACGAAACGGCCCAGTTCAGTGTCCTCGGCCTTGTAAACGACGCCCATACCGCCGCCACCGAGCTTCTCGACGATGCGGTAGCGAGAGATGGTTTGGCCGATCATTCGGGAGATGAATAGTTTTCGCCTCATCTTACGGACGAGGCAGAAGACAGTCAACGAACGATTCTGGCAGGATCATGTCGAACCCGGAACGCTGCCTTTATGCACAGGAAGACTTTCGAGGCGGCGAGATGACTCCCGGTTGGATCGATTCAGGGGCAATCGTGCAGGGAGTACTAACGCGAAGTGATTCATGTGCCGCGTAGGGGCTACTGTTCCTACAACACCGGGTGGTATTCGAAGGTAGGCCCGGCGTTTTGCCCAGGCGCAATCTCGGTTGACATCAGATCGAATGCTTGCGTCTTCAGTGACTCCATTAGGGCGATAGACGTTCCCAGCAGCGACGGTTCGCCGTTGAACATGTGGTGCAGCGACTTCAGCAGGCTAGTATACGTGTAGTTGAAGGTATCGTTCAGCAAAGCCGCGCGTGTGCCGGCGGGATAAGCCGTGGCCACCGGGTTGGAAATGACCGGCCAAACTCCCGTAGGGTCGAACGCGATGACCTCTCCCGCATACGCGTAGCCCGGATCGCCAGGCTGCGCAACGAGCTTATGGCCGTGCACGATCTCGGAGAACCGGTAGTAGTGCGCCAACTCATGTCCCTGATCCAGCGGCGAGGTCTTGGTGCCTTCGCCCTGTTCCACGATCGTTTCGATCGCCCACAGCGCCGACTCTTCGTCCGTCACGGCAATCTTGTTCAGCGGCGGCCGCCAGTGCAAGAGCTGCTTGGAGGGAGAGCCGGTGAAGATGTTCTCCTTCTTCGACAGCTCGCTGATCTGCTGGGCGATTTTTCCGTAGAACTGGCCGATCGTGGTCGGCGCTGCTGCCGGCGCGAGCATTCTCACGTCCGGGAAGACGAGAGGATCTTCCGGCTCCTCGATGCTCATGAAGGTGTTGTTCACGACATCCAGTGACAGCGGCGCGAGGCCAACGATCAGCCCGCCCTGCACAGACCCGGGCAGATGGCCGGGATATGTGGGAACAAACGATGGCGTGTCGATCACCGGTTCGCCGCCGATCGCGTTCAGGATGTTGCACGCCAGCGACATATGAAGCATCTCTTCGAGCACCACCGATAGGGTGAGTTCCGCGATCTCAGCGTTCTCCCCAGGCTTGATGGAGTACAGGGCATAGAGATACGGCGGGATCGTGGAATGCTCGAGTTCTAAGGCGTTCTGAAGGGCACTGCGGAGGCCTGCCAGCGTTCCATCCAGCTTCTGGATCAAAGATGCACTGAGTCGGATCATACGTTCTCCTCGCGTCCAATAACAAGCACTTCAGTGCCAGCGCAGGATCAGACGCCGCGCGGCTGCCGCTGCTTTGCCTCCGTGGGTCGCTACCACCGCGCCCATCGGAATCTGGGCCCGCTTGCCGGCTTGCGAAGCAGCGGCCGGGGCGGGCGTGCCTTTCAACGGTCTCTCGGTGGATCCCTCTGGTCCAAGCCATGTGAGGATCGCTTTCCGCTTGGCGTTGGATAGATCGCGGGTCACCGGCATGGAGTCCGGATCAGTTAAGGGCAGCGAAAACGCACGCCGCAACGGCGTGAGGTTCGCGCAGACCGAATCGTAGTCAGAAAGGTCAAGGAAGCGGCTCATCACCGGGTAGAGGTTTGCATACTGCTGTAGCAAAGGCTGGATGCTACCAAACCAGGTCGGCGGCGAGTCCGAAGTGAATCCGCCCCACAGCAGAATGCTGATGAAGTCGCTCGGGTTGACCGGGTACTGCAGAGCATAGGCGAGCGAATCGGCAAGCACCGAACGCACACCGAAGACCTGTCCATCGATGAAGATGCGTGGGTTGCCGGGATCTCTTGTGCTAATTTCCAGGACGGCGATTCCGTCCGCATTGGTCTTGACCGTAGGCGGGAAGGATACTGCGGACGTGGGCTGCGGCGGCGCTGGGGTCTGCAGTTGAGAAGGATCGAAGAAGTTGAAGATCAAAGCGTCTGCGAAAGGCTTGCCCCACTGCGTGGCATACAGCGTGGCCTTCTGCCGGTCGCCGGGATTCATGCGGAAGACGAACTCGTCGGCGCGAAGGTAAGCTCCATCTGCGGGTTCCGAGATCGCGACCTGTGACTGGCCGCTTGTCGGATCAGTGAGTGTCAACGCGAGCTGATTGCCCTCGATCATCGACAATTGATCCGATGAGAACCTACCCGAAGCTGGCAGAGCCACTACGCCGGCCGTTTGTTCATACCAGCCGTCAGCGAGGTACCCGATCTTGCCAAGCGAATTCGGAACGGTGTTCCCCTGGTCGTCCTGGGTCAGGTATACGAGCTCCAGAGAACCGAGGTCCGCCAGCGGACCACCCGGCACGGTAGTCGGCAGAGAATTGCCCAGATCGAGGTAAGTTTTGCCAGCGTCTTCGTTCACCATGGCTTCGCAGAAGTTGATTTTTCCTGCGGGCACAAAGAAACCACCCGGTGCCACTGGTGCTGCCATCAGGTGGCGTCCGAGAGTGAAGTGCCGCGGCTCTTTCCGAGTGCACGGACCAATCGTGCCAACGATGCGGCCCAGTGTGAAGTCTGCGGTGCCCGGGGTCAGGTTGTAGCCGTCCACATCGAACTTGATGGAAAGCAAAGCGTCCGGCGATTGGAGCTTGAGCTCGTGCAGAAAAAGGGAATTCCCAATATCACCCCACTCCAGATTTTCCAACACTGACTGATATGCCGCACAGGCGTTGATGTCGTCGTTGTTGCCACCGAGCGCTCGGCCCCAGATGTCGGTGAAAGGCGCGGTGGCAAAATCGCCGCGCAGCACCGTAGTGCCATCTGCCTTCGCAAGGCGCACCTGCAATCCCCAGACCTGTGACACCATCTGCTGCTCTGGATCGAGGTCGACGATCTTGGCCGCAACTCTCCGGTCAGAATCTGCCAACAGGTAGGCGAGCACAGGGTCGGTGGCCGCCACGGGTTGGTCTGCTCCCACCCATGCAGACGTGACTTTGCAGCCGATCAGGCGCCAGCTGGCGTCGCCCATCGGATTCCACCAGCCGCCCGCTTGACCGCCTTCCTGTTTCCAGTCCTTGGTGCGATCGAACGTTGCGTTGTTGAAGTGATTTGGGTCGTTGTTGACTGTGGAGGGTGCGGCCTGGAACTTGCCTTTGAAATGTAGACGTACAGGATGCAGATAGCTCATCGTTGCTCTCGCGAAACGCTGTGTCGATGTGGCGTCATGATTATACGATCCGCTGCGCACTTCCGAGAGCACGAGAAGCAACAACGAGTTCTGTTCGCGCCCCTGGCATTGAGAACTGATTGTGGCAATAAGTTAAATCGGGTTTATCAATAATTACGTAAGCTACTCTCCGTAGCCTCTCACTTACACCCTCTTGTTTTGTGCACCATCAACATTAAGTTTCCGGGCCGCGTATATATAGTTGCTTTTTTTAGATCAACTAATGTAGGATTTTGCCAACTTATTGATTGCGCGTTTCCTTCTTCCACACGTCCTAGGTTAGGCACTCTCTGAGCTGTAAGTTATGATTGTCAAGCCGAAATCCGTAGCTCTAGTCAGCATGCCATCCCTGTCGGCGCGGCATCCTTCGTTTCAATTGGCACTCCTTAAGCCAATTTTGGAACAAGCCGGAATTTCCGCGCAGCAGTTTTCATTCTTCATGTACATGGGGCACCAGGTAGGCTGGCGGATGGCAGAGACCATCTCTGAAGTATGGCCCTGCCTGGTGGGTGAGTGGATATGGTCCAAGGCCGCTTTTGGCGCGGCCGCTAACGCTGACGATGAAGAATACTTTGCTACTTACGAGAGCTTATTCAGCGCCATCTGCGACGCTGCAGGATGCACGCTCAACGATATTAAAAGGTTACGCGACGAGGCCGCACCTCAATTTATTAATTTCTGCCTTGACTCCGTTGACTGGAATCGATTTGGCTTAGTCGGCTTTACGGTTGTGTTTCAGCAACTCGTCGGCAGCCTTGCGCTGGCGCGAGCACTTAAGCAAAAGTATCCCAACCTCCCGGTCATCATGGGTGGCGCAAGTTTGGAGGACGACATTGCGGACGAGATTATGAAAGGCTGTCCGCAAATTGATTACGTTCACTGCGGGGACGCGGAAATCTCATTCCCGCAGATGGTCGAACGCCTGTACCACGGCCAAAGCATGGAAGGATTGCGGGGAATCATGTGGCGCGATTCCGGGGGCAAGATTGTTTATGCCGGACGCGCAGCCAATTTCATGGAAATGAACGAAACCCCGCTTCCGGATTTCGATGAATATTTTTATGCGCGCAAGTCCAGTGGCTTCGAGTATTCGGATTATGCCCAGGAAGTGCTTATTCCCATTGAAGCGGCCCGCGGCTGCTGGTGGGGAGAGAAAAACCATTGCACCTTTTGTGGCCTGAATCGCTCGGGCATGGAGTTTCGCGCCAAAGATCCGGATAAAGTCCTGGAGCAACTGGAAGCTCTGGTTCGCCGCTACGGGCAGTTTTACTTCAACGCGATCGACAACATTATGGCGCCGGAGTACGTGGAAAAATTGTTTGGAAAGCTGGCGGCAGCCAACAGCGACATTAATATTCACTACGAGATCCGGCCCAATTTCTCGCGCAAGCAATTGTCCAAACTGCGGCGCTCCGGACTTTACTCGGTCCAGCCCGGCATTGAGAGCCTCTCCACTAATATCCTAAAAATTATGAGGAAACATTCCACCGGGATGCGGAATGTAGAGCTGATCAAATGGTGCACTTATTACGGCATCAACGCCCTTTACAACATCCTGTGTCGGTTTCCCGGAGAGACTGAGGACGATTACCGTACTCAAAGTAAAGTGGCAGCCAGCATCGTTCATTTTCAGCCACCCTATGCCATCACCAAGGCACGGGCTGACCGCGGATCTCCCATGTATACCGAGCCAGATTCGCAATCGGTTACTGGGTTAGTACCGGCGAGCTGTTACCGCTACATTTTTCCTCGGCATTTCAATCTTCGCCGTATCTCCTATTACTTCGATCATGAGATGGGAAAGACGGTCGGCGATGACGTCTACGAGGAACTGAACGGCATAGTAGGGACGTGGCAGGCCATGTGGAAGCAGCCGAACCATCCTTATTTGAAGTATCGAAAATCTTTGGCGACCATCACGATCTTTGATGGCAGGACGCAGCCGGAGCAGGTGTTCACTTACCGGAACCAACCAGCTGATCTTTATGAATACTGCGCCGAGGCACGTACGCTGCGAGAAATCACTGCCCACTTCGGAAATGATCCGTCAATCAATGATCGGTCAATCAATGATCCATCAATCGAGGATACCCTCAAAGACTTCGTCGACAAGGATCTGATGCTTCACCTCGATGGACGTTATTTGAGCCTGGCGTTGCCTGCGAATCCGTATTTCGATCTCAAGGACATGCCAGAGCGGGCAACACAAGTTAGTGAACCAGTAGCAGAGTTAGCCGCAAGGTGAGAAAGATGCGCGAAGACAGGAGATCGGTTCTGGCCTCCATGCCAGCTTCGTTTCAGGCGGATCGCGCAGAACTGCTGGCGCTCTTATTAAAAAAAGGGATCTTATATCCCTCACCTACCCAGCCGGTCCGCTGCCCCGATGGCAAATCGGGCCGCTGGATGCTGAACTCATTGGCGTTCACCCTGGAGCAACGTGGAGCCGAACTGGCTGCCCGCTGTCTGCTGCGTCTACTCGAACGCTTCGACGGCCGGCAACTCGCCACGTTCGGATTGACTGGTGTTCCGATTCTCCAATCCTGCATTCTGCAGTCTGGTGGGCGTTATCGGGGGCTACTGGTCCGAAAGGAAGCAAAGCCGCATGGGGCCATGCGGGTCATCGAGGGTGAGATCGATCCCTACGAGCCAGTAATTCTGGTGGACGACTCCATTGCATCGGGAACGTCTTTCTGGAAAGGCTGTGAGCGGCTGGAGAACGCGGGACTGCGGGTGGAAGGCGGAGTTTTCCTTGTGCATTTTGGCTGGGAGTTTGGCTTCGCCGATGGGATCGAGCGTGGTCTTCACATGGAGGCATTGTTCGATCGCTTTGAAGATCTCATACCCAATTTAGAAGGCGAATCGAAGCCTGTTGCCAACCCATCGCGAGTATTTCCGGCATTTACTTGGAGTAGTGCGCAAGCTTCAGATGGGCTGCATCCGGCTCATCTGGCGCGGCTCGCCTTGCTCGAATATCTCACCACCGGGACGCTGATTCGTCCCCCACTCCGAATGGACCGTACTTACGATTCGTCGGGCGGTGCCTACGTGAGTGTACGCTCCCGAAACAATCCCGATGTACGCCATGCGCGCGACGGCTTCTGGTACTTTTCCGGAGAGCAGCGATGGACAGCGCCGGAAAGTATATTGCGCGCCGCATTGTTGACGGCCCAGCATCTGCCACAAGGAAGCGAAGGCCGCACTGTGGTGGACTCGAGCCATATCGCCGTAACGCTGTTTTCGGAGCTGGAAGAGAGCACGGTCGGTCAATTGGACAACGACCGTTATGGAATTGTGGTCAGCAGCCGGGAGCGGGCAGGAGTGATGGGGGGCGCGCTACCCCGTATGCCGGGAATCGGCGGCGAGTTTCAACAGTTTCAACATGCGCGCATCACCAATGGCAAGCTGCTTCCTTTCGAGCCGTTTGCGATTCATCGGCATCACGTAATGAAGTATGTTGAGCCGGGCGCGTCGTGGCAGCCCGCCGGTGTTCCGCTTCCGGTCTCCCCATCCCCCTGCGACGACCCGCAAATGGGTTTGTCACTTGCGGTTCGCGCGAGGGATATTGCGATCGCCCGCCTGCTGAGTGTGCCGGAAACTACAGCGCCGTTGCCCGGCAAGATGCCGGACGGCATTCACTTCCTTTTTGTCGCCATCTATATATGGGGCAGGTTGCGTGGGTGCATAGGTCTGGCCGCAACAAGCCTAAGTGGAGATAAGGACCTGCATGCCCTCGTAGTGGATGCACTCAACGATAAACGCTTTGAGGACATCGAAACTTCGTCGCGGGAATCTATTGCCGTAAGTATTTCGCTGCTTAGCAACCGATCGAATTTAGGAGAGGCTATACCTGAACAAGTCGCGCGCTGTGTGATTCAGGGGCGGCAGATGCTCCAGGTTAGCCAAGGGCAGCGCGCAGGTACCCTGCTTCCTTTCTGGGCGGCCCGGGAGAGCTTCTCTCGAGAACAATATCCATTCGAAGTTATCGACAAAGCCGGAATTACCCGGTCGCCTTATTCGTGGGAGCGATTCGATTGCCGGACGTGGCTGGCAGATGCCGGCGGCACGGGAGAAATGGAGGGAGCATTCCGGCGTTTGCGCGAGGAGCGCGAAGACCGCGAGCTGCTAAGTCATCTTGCCGGCTTGTATTTGAACTACCTGATGAATCATCAGCTGGACGATGGAACTTTTTACGAAAGTTATGAGCCGTTCCGTAATCGCCTAAGCAAGGGCGGCAATCTTCCTTGGCTGGCGCACGCTGGCTGGGTGCTGGCCAAAGCCAGCCGCACTCTGCGAGATCCGTTGGCCGAGGCAGCGGCCGAAAAGACGCTGGCGTTGCTGTTGCGCAGCATGAAGCTCAGCACGATGGGGGTATGGCTTGAAATGGGGCAAAGCCTGCCTTCTGTTTCAGAAATTGCGTTTCTTTCCCTTGCGCTCTGCCAGCTGCCCAAAGGAGATTATCGCCGTCCGCAAGTGCGCGGACTCGCGGAAACCTTGTGGTCCGCCATCGGCCAGCATGGCTATATTTTCACCCACCAAGGCAGGGCTGACGTGGGCGATGGCTTTCAAAACTATTTCCCGGGACAGGTCTTGCTTGCGTTGGCGGCTGCGGCTGAAGCTCGGCTCACCGACGTTGATTCCGGGAAACTTGACAAGGCGTTTCGCTACTACCGGCATCGCTTCCGTTATTTCCGTGATTTTGGGCAGGCGCCGTGGCTGATGCAAGCCTTCAGCCGCTGGTCGCGTCTGCGGGGTAACCCGGAATTTTCCGACTTCGTTTTTGAAATCGGCGACTGGCTGCTCGAGTGGCAACAGGAGAAGAGCGGCGCCTTCATCAACGATCATCAGGCCGATACCCCAGGCTACACCACCGCCTTATATCTGGAAGGCATCGGGGCGGCAATCAATCTGTTGAGTTCCACTGATGGTGATAGTCGCCGCCAGCGGTACTTGGATGCTTATCGAAATGGCCTGCGCTTTCTAAGCCGGATTACGATCCAGCCAGAACATACTTGGGTGCTGCCGAACAGCGACTTTGCTATTGGTGGGCTGCGCCTGAGTTTGAATGCCAGTTATGTGCGAACTGACTTTGTCCAGCACGGTCTGTCCTCTGTATTGGAGCTCTATGAACAATTTACGAGTGCTGGGGCCCCCACCAGCCAGGGATGGAAGTAACCAGGGCCAATTTCTAAATCGTTTCGTTGCACATCGTTTAGTCACACATAGTTTAGTTACACAAGGAGGCACCAGTGAGTAATCAAACGCGACCGCAGTTAGCACCCGAAGTCCTTGATCAACCTTTAACGCAATCGGCTGGAACCAAAGCCAATACAAACAAAACCGATAAAGACGTAAACCAGCGCTCTTTCGCCGCAGATATTACCGTGGAAGGCAGCGCAGCGGTCCGCGAGCCGCTGCCGAAACCTGTTGCACGACCCATCGTCGAAGTCCACCCAGGGGCCGAACTGCCTATTGCCGCAGTGGGCCGGGAGCCGTTGCCGAAACCAGTTGCACGGCCCATTGTCGAAGTCCACCCTAGTGTCGAACTGCCTATTGCCGCAGCAGCCCGCGAGCCGCTGCCGAAACCAGTTGCACGGCCCATTGTCGAAGTCCACCCTAGTGTCGAACTGCCTATTGCCGCAGCAGCCCGCGAGCCGTTGCCGAAACCAGTTGCACGGCCGATTGTCGAAGTCTCGCCCGGTGTTGAACAGCAGAACGCCGCAGCAGGCCGCGAGCCGCTGCCCAAACCTACTGCGCGACCGATTGTCGAAGTCTCGCCCAGTGCCGAGCTGCCGATTGCCGCAGCAGGCCGCGAGCCGCTGCCGAAACCAGTTGCGCGACCGATTGTCGAAGTCGCGCCCCCCGGTGTCGAACAGCACAACGAGGGCGCTAATAACAACCGGCGCTAAAATTGGCGCCGAATACTTAGTCCCTTGAGGAAGGACCGATTGAGCATAAGGCTCGCGGTCCTGCCTCTTTTTTTCCAACTGGTGGTTGAGGGAGTTTCCGTATGTCCACGCGCAAGGTGCTTCTCGTAATCATGCCCTTTCAGACCTTGCGCCGTCCCCATCTTGGGGTAGCGCTGCTCAAAGCTGGTTTGCATCGGTCAGGCATGGAGTGCGACGTCTGTTACTTTAATTTAAAACTCGCCGACTTCATTGGCGCGGGACTTTACGATCGCATAGCGGAAGACTCTCCTTCGCACCATCTGGCCGGCGAATTCATTTTCACTCCTGCTTTATACGGCGAGGATGCCCGGCCGTTCGAGGACTTCAAAACTAGTGTCGCGGATTACATGCGGCCCTATCCTGAAGACTTTCTCCGGGAGCTCAACCGATGCCGCAATCTCAGCCCCATTTTCATTCAGGAATGCGCAAACCAGATCGATCCTGACCAATACGACATTATTGGCTTCACCTCCACGTTCCAGCAGAATATGGCGTCGCTGGCCCTTGCTCAGGAGCTCAAGCGCCGTGTTTCCGCGATCATCACGGTGTTCGGAGGATCGAACTTCGAATCGGAGATGGGGGTGGAATTGCACCGCCAATTTTCCTTTATCGACGTAGTTTGCTCCGGCGAGGCGGACCACGTATTTCCTGAAGTTGTCCGCCGCGTGCGTGCCGGGGAGCCGCTGTTCGACCTGGGAGGAGTTACCTGCCGTGTTGGCGGTGAAACTGTGACCAGTTCAACATCACAAAAGTTCATCAACAATCTCGACGATCTTCCTTATCCCGATCACGGCGATTACTTTCGCGCATTTCAATGCAGCTCGGCTTCTTCCGCGATTATTCCGGAAATAACCATGGAGACCTCTCGTGGTTGCTGGTGGGGTCAAAAGCACCACTGCACGTTCTGCGGATTGAACGGCCTGAGCATGACATTTCGCAGCAAATCCGCCGACCGCGCTTACAACGAGATCCGGCACTTGCTCTCGACTTACGGCGATTACTCGATCTTCAACACCGACAACATCGTGGACCTGCGTTATTTCAAAGAGCTGTTTCCGCGCATCGTCGCCGACGGAGTCAAGATGCAGCTGTTCTATGAAACCAAGTCAAACCTGAAGAAGGGACAGCTGTTGACCTTCAGGAAAGTGGGCAGCACGGAATTTCAACCGGGAATCGAAAGCCTCAACTCGCACGTGCTCACGCTGATGGACAAGGGTGTCAAGGGCATCCAAAATGTGCAACTCCTCCGCTGGGCGGCGGAAATGGAGTTTAACGTCTCGTGGAACATCATTTGTGGCTTCCCCGGTGAGCAGCCCGAGGACTACCAACAGATCTCGCGCTGGATATCCGCTGTGCCGCACTTGCAGCCTCCGGTTTTCATTACACGGTTCCGCCTCGATCGCTTCAGCCCTATGTTCAAGGACCCGGCGAAGTATGGCATCACCAACGTGCGCAGCTCGCCCGCGCATCGGCTGTGCTATCCGTTTTCTGAGGAGTCTCTGCAGCAGCTTGCTTTTTACCTGGATTGTGATCCTCCAATCCTGCCGGAAACCATGAAGGAAATCACAACGGTCTGGTCGTCGGTGACGGAATGGAAGAAGCTTCATCCCGAGAGCAGTCTGCAGGCCGAGGTGACCGATACTGCGCTGATCATTCGCGACCGGCGGGCCGGCTTTGCGCCCGTGGATTACCGCTACGAGGGGTTGGCGCGCACGCTGTATCTGGCCGCGGATGGAGTCCACTCTGACTCTCACCTGCTGGAATATGCCGCGTCGCAATATCCCGATCAGTCATTCGCCATGGAAGACATTCACGAAGTTCTGCGGGCTTTTGTGGAACGCGACCTGATGTTGCAGGAAGACAATCTGTATTTGAGCCTTGCGCTGCTTCCGCTCGATCGGTCGGTTGAAATCATGCCATCTCCGTGTTTGGCAGTTGCCTCGTGAACAACGACCGCTCACGCAGTCTGGTGAATGCGGTTGGGAAGTTTTGATGAGAACTACAATGCCTCAAAAACGAGTCCTGCTGGTGGTGATGCCATTCTTGACGTTGCCCCGCCCCCATCTTGGCGTCGCACTTTTGAAAGCTGGGATGGCGCGGCAGGGGATGAGTTGTGACATCCACTATTTCAGTTTCCGGTTTGCCGATATTATCGGTGTTCCTCTGTATGTCCGCATTGCCGAGAGATCGCCCGCGCACCTGCTGGCGGGAGAATTCGTTTTTACACCCGCGCTCTATGGCGAAGATGCGCGTCCTTTTGCCGATTTCAGGGCAAGTGTCATGGACTATACCCTGCCATATTCTGAGGATTACCTGCGTCAACTGGAGCGCGCGCGCAATCTGACTCCGGCATTTATCCACGAATGCGCCGACCATATCGACCTTACTAAGTATGACATTGTCGGGTTCACCTCAAGCTTTGAGCAGAACATTGCGTCGCTGGCTATGGCCCAGGAGATCAAACGGAGGGCGCCAGAAATCGTTACCGTGTTCGGCGGGGCTAACTTTGAATCCGAGATGGGAGTGGAACTGCATCGCCGATTTCCTTTTATCGATGTAGTGTGCTCGGGAGAGGCCGATTCTGTGTTCCCCGAATTAGTACGCCGCATCCGCGCCGGCGCGCCGCTCGACACCCTGGGTGGCTTAACCTGGCGCGTAAAGGGCGAGACGGTTACCAGTTCCGAACCGCAGGCCTTTGTGAGCAATCTTGACGATCTGCCCTTTCCCGACCATAGCGACTACTACCACGCCCTGCAAAACTCCGCCGCCGCGAACCTGGTGGTTACAGAGACCACAATGGAAACTTCGCGGGGCTGCTGGTGGGGGCAAAAGCATCACTGCACGTTTTGCGGCTTGAATGGAATGGGCATGACTTACCGCAGCAAATCACCCGAGCGTGCCTACCAGGAGATTAAGCACCTTCTCGAGACATATAAGAGTCCCGAGATTTTTAATACTGACAATATCGTAGACATTCGCTATTTCAACGAGCTGTTTCCGCGCCTGGCAGCAGATGGTTTAAAGATCCAGCTTTTCTATGAGACTAAGGCGAACCTGAAGAAGAGCCAGTTGATAGCCTTTTGGAATGTGGGGAGCACCAGGTTCTGTCCTGGGATCGAAAGCCTGAACACTCACGTGCTTGGGCTTATGGATAAAGGCGTGAAGGGTATCCAGAACGTGCAATTGCTGCGCTGGTCCGAGGAAATTGGGTTCGATGTCCTGTGGAATGTTCTTTGTGGTTTCCCCGGCGAAACTGCGGACGATTACCAGCAGGTGACGCGGTGGATTCGTGCTGTGACCCATTTGCCACCTCCGACGGTAATGACGCGGTTTCGTCTCGACCGCTTCAGTCCCATGTTCAAGTGGCCGGAAAAATATGGCATCGCCAATATCAGGAGCTATACCGGATATCGCCTCTGTTTTCCATTTCCTGAAGATTCTCTTCTCCGGCTTGCGTATTATCAGGACTGCGATCCGCCGACAAGCCGCGAAACGCTGGATGCAATCCGGAGCACGTGGAGCGCAGTCGCGGAATGGCAGAGAGTGCATGACAACAGCACACTCAACGCCGAGGTGACGCCATCGTCACTTATCATCCATGAGCGTCGCGCTGACTACCCTCCAGCCGATTACCGTTTTGAGGGACTGGCTAAAGACGTATATCTGGCCACGGATGGCGTCCATTCCGATTGTGGCGTTTTTGAATCGGTCGTTGCGTGCCATCCTGAAGAAACGGTCACGCTTGAGCAGGTGCAAAACATACTTGGAGATTTCGTGGAACGAGATCTGATGCTGCGAGAAGGGAATTCATATTTGTGCCTTGCTGTCTTGCCACTTACGTACGATGGTAACGAAATGGTTGGGACAGATCCGGTGGACTTGTGCCGCCCGGCTCAACTTTCACACCAACCGTCTCTGATCACACTAACCGAGCTGGCTTCCCGCTCTCAGATTGCATGAATTTTTTGTTCACCCGTGTCGCAGGGCCTCGGAAGGATCGACGTTGGTTGCCCGCCGAGCCGGCAGGTAGCTGGCGGCCAAAGCAATGCAGATGAGGCCTGTCCCGCAAATTATCAACGTGGCCCAATCGTTTGTGTGCCCCTGATATAGCAAATCGGACAGAAGACTGGTGGCCTTGGTAACGATCACGGCGCCGATGACACCGAGAGCAATGCCAGCTAACGTTAAAGTCAGGCCATGGCGGAGGACAAGCCGGAAGATGTCGCGCTTCTCAGCGCCTAAAGCCAGCCGGACTCCGAGTTCCGCCTGCCGCTGGGTCACCGAATAAGAGATCATGCCATAGAGACCGACGACCACCAGTACCAGAGCGATCGTGGAGAACAGTCCAGTCAACAGCATGTTAAAACGCGGCTGGGAAAGCTCCGCATCGGTCAGGTCTTTGCCAGTCTGCACATTGGTGATGGGTTGGCCAGGATCGATATCCAGAATCTGATTGCGCACGGCGGACACAAGCTGGGACGACTCGCCGGCGGAGCGTACCTCGAGGTTGAGATTCGCCCAGGGTAGTTTCGGAAAGGGGATATACATCTGCGGCATAGTCTCGTCGGCCAAGCTTACATTTTTAACGTCGCCGACAACTCCGACGACTTCAGAGAGGTCGGGACCGCGGCCCACCAGCACATGCTTCCCTAAAGCGTTTTCATTGGGCCAATAAAGGCGAGCCATCGCTTCGTTCGCAATCACAACTTTCGGGGCTTGAGCATCGTCATGTTCGCTGAAGACGCGCCCGCTCTTGAGCGCAATGCCCAGGGTCTGAAAATAATCGGGGCTCACCGTCTGGATGACAAAGAGTGGCCTCTGACTCAGGGGCACATCGGGCTGGCCTTCGGGAAGAGCGGGAGTAAAGCGAGTCGGATGCAGAGGCAAAGCCGACGAAATGGAAACCCTGCGCACGCCCGGCAGGCCTTGCATCCGCCGCAAACATTCCTCGTAAAACGCAATCTGCTTGTCACTGCTCGAATATTTCGCGGGAGGCAGAGCGATGTTCAATGTGAGGAGGTCGCGCGAATCAAATCCCAGATCGACTTCTTTGAGGCGGTCAAAGCTGCGGACCAGCGCTCCGGCGCAGACCAGCAGAAGCATGCAAACGCCGATTTGAAGCACGACTAACGAATTTCCAAACAGGGTTCGCCGCCGGCTTCCAACGCTGCCGCGGCTTTCATCGCGCAAGACCTGGTTTACGTTGGTGCGGGACAACTGCAATGCCGGAAGAATACCGAAGATCAAACCTGTCGTGAGCGTGACCCCGACGACAAAGAGAAGCACCCATCCATCAATGTGAAATGCTGAATCGGGCAAAGTGTCTTTTGGACCCATTTGCGAAAAGATCCGTATGCCCAAAAGCCCCAAAGCAAGGCCGATGACGCCGCTGATTGCGGCAAGCAGAAGACTCTCGGTGAGCAACTGGCGCAAAAGCGTACCGCGGCCTGCTCCCAGTACGGTCCTGACAGCGATTTCCCTGGTGCGGGCCAGCGCGCGCGCCAACAGCAGACCGGCAACGTTCATGCAAGCAATCAACAGCACCAGCGCCACGGCCGCGAAGAGAAACGATATGTTGGTGCGAATGTTGGCCACCAGCCGGTTTCGAAGATTCTTAACCACCAGCATGGTTTTCGGATGAGCATCCGGGAACTTCGGATACGCCTGTTTGTATTGCTGATTTAAGAGGTCCATCTCAGCCGCGGCCTGGTCGATCGAGGTATCCGGTTTCAGGCGGCCAATCGCGGTCAAGTATCCCGTGCCCGCGTTACGGACCTGAGATGCGGTCGCGAGGTTTAACTCGAAGAACCGCGGGCTCCATACATCGACTGGGCCCAGGAGCCCAAAACGGAATCCCGGTGGCAGCACGCCGATGATAGTGTAGGCTGCCGAATCAAGAGTGATCGGTTGATCGACTATCGCGGGATTGGCGCCGAACCGGTTTTTCCATAGCGAATCACTGATGATGACCACATTCTTGCCAGCTGCTTCGCCCTCTTCGGCGGTAAAGAAGCGTCCGATCTGTGGCTTTACACCAAGCACGTCAAAAAAATTCGGCGAAACGCGCGCTCCATCCACCTGCAACGGTTCTCCGCGCCCGGTCATATTGAATGCGTCGGCAGTGTAAGCCGCAACTCCGGTGAACGAACGGTTGCGGTCGCGGATCATTTCAAAACGAACGATGGAAAATGGATCGACCGTTTCCGGTTCTCCCGCTCTGGCGACCGACAGGGTCACTAGTTCCTGCGGGTGCGAATACGGAAGAGGGCGCAGCAGCACTGCATTGAAGATGGTAAAAATGGCTGTGTTGCCGCCGATGCCCAAAGCCAGGGTGACGATGGCCGCGATGCTGAATCCGGGATTCTTCGCCATCATGCGAATGCCGAAGCGGACATCGCGCCCCAGTGCCGCCAGCCAGGCCCCTGCATCTGGGTTGGAATTTTGATGAGACTCTGAGATTGGATCCATCGTTCTCCGTACTGCCGCCAAGCTTTCTCCGTACTGCCGCCAAGCTTTCTCCGTACTGTCGCAGGCGCAACTAATCACCATTTCCAGCGCTGGCGAAGTTTTGATTTTGGTCGGTTAGCGAAACGAGATGCGTGTGCGGCTCCGGCATCGCTATCATTCTGGGAACTTCAGCGACTGGCAATTCAAAATTGCGGTTCTCCGGGAGTGCCAGGCTTAGATAACGCCCATCCAGGGATAGCATCAAATCCTTCTCCACGAAATCCTGGAGAGCTGCTTCGATCCACGGGGCCGATCCAAAATTAGCGGCGATATCCTTCGGCGTGCGGGCATCGGCACAATATTCGTAGAGAGACGCCTGTTGATCGTAATACTTATGGGTCTGCGCTTCCTGTTGGCGGCCGTCAAAAATAAAAATAGTAGACAATGCTTTGCGGTAGCGAAGGAAGGGTCTTTGGCGTTGGTGCCATTTCGTTCGCCAAGTGTCCACTGCGTCGAAGGTGGCTAGATAGTACTCCTCACCGGCGATATTGGTCATCTCCTGATCGAAGAAATAAGAGATTCGCGACAGGTCGAACTTTTCTCGCGGAAAGATGTATTGATAACACCTGAGAGGTATAAGCCGGGAGATCGACTGAGAGGCAGGATCGGTGAACATGGGAGAACCGCGGTCGGCCCGGGCCATGACTGCCGCGTAAGGCGGCTGCAGATGAGGAATTTTTGCCATTACTTCGCATTGTGTACGGTAGTCTTCGGCGGTCTCGCCCGGGAACCGGCACAGGATGTTATAGGTCACGTTAATGCGGTAATAAGTGCACCATTTCACTAATTCGATGTTCCGCATTCCGGTAGTAAATTTCCTCATGCTCTTGAGGATATTGGTGGAGAAACTCTCGACGCCGGGCAATACGGAGTGCAATCCGCCGCGCCTCATGCGAACCAGTTGCGTGCGGGAAAAGTTGGGCCGGATCTCGTAATGCATGGAGATGTCACTGTTCGCATCGGACAACCGGCTGAAAAGCTCTTCCGTGTATTTCGGGGACATGATGTTGTCGATGGCGAAGAAGTCAAAACAGCGGTAACGGCTGGAGAGCGCCTCCAGCTGCTCAACGACATTGTCGACGCTTTTCGCGCGGAATTCCATGCCGGAGCGGTTGAGACCGCAGAAAGTACAGTGATTCTTCTCGCCCCACCAGCAACCACGGGATGTCTCGAACGGCAGTTGCACGGGACGGGCTCGCCCCCATGATGCATATCCGCTTGCCTCGCGCGCATAGTAGAACTCGTCAAAATCCGGCACCGGGGTTTCGTTCATTACCTGAAAATTGGGCGCTCGTCCGGCGTAGTTAACTTTGCCCTGAACATCGCGCCACATGATTCCCCGCAATCCTTCCATGCCTTGGCCGTGGTACAGGCGTTCGACCATCTGCGGAAATGAGATCTCAGAGTCACCGCAGTGAACGTAATCAATCTGCGGACAGCCTTTCATAATCTCGTCGGCGATATCATCTTCCATGGCGCCGCCGCCCACGATGATAGGGACCTGCGGATACCGCTTCTTGAGGGAGCGCGCCAATGCCAGCGTGGAGAGCAACTGTTGATAGACCACCGTGAATCCGATCAGGCTAAAACGGCTCCAGTCGGTGCTGTCCACACAGAAATCAATAAATGATTGTGCTCCTTCGTTGCGAAAGCGCCGCAAATCCTCCAGCGTGCAGCCCGCGGCCTTGCACATGGCCGTGAATGCCTCACTGTACGCGAGAAAGTACTCTTCGACATCGGGACAGGCTTGCTCACCGAAGGCCGCTTTTGACCAGACCCATTCCCCTGCAAGGCTAGGCCACACTTCGGCGAGGGTTTCGCTGAGAGGCCAACCAATTTGAGTTCCCAGGTACATAAAAAGCGAGAACGACTGGACAGGGATACCAGCCCTCTCGAGCATGGGTTTCAACAGCGCCAATTGAATCGAAGGGATGCCTGCCGACTGCGACGGCATGCTGATCAGAGCTACAGGCTTGCGGTTCATATACTGCTCCGCTACGGAATGTGCGACTCGAGCATCTCTACATCGAAGCTCTGGCCGGAATAAGTTTCTGGTGGATCGGCCGACTTAGTAAATAAATCGGGTGACTTAGTAACCAAATATGATGCAGGATCGTACTCTACGAGGAAGTGGCGCGCAACATCATTATTATAGAATTGGAGTCTACTTCCGCCAGTCACTGTCGCTTTGGATTGTACAGCCAGGCAAGTAGTCATACGCACGAAAATTTAGACCCAATGGGTAGAGCACGAAGGCGACCCCCTTTCAGCCACACTATCTATGCCGTTCGCCTTAATGAGCGGACGAAAAGGCGGACTGTTCTTTATCGACCTAGCGGCCAGTCACTGCCCGTTGATTCTCTGGTTAAGTGCTGCACCGCCGGCAAGTTACGCAAACGTTGGGGGTTGCGGGATTCAAAACGGTAATGCGAGTTCGAATCACACTTTCTCCGCCATGCAGTCTGAAGTGTAGAGAAAGTCGGCCCTTCTGGTTCCGAAATATACGAAAAATGCCCGTGTCTCGCGATTGTTCCCAGACAAACCGGACTGCAGAGAACGAGCTGCTCGTCGGCAACGAGGTGACCGTCCGACCTTTTCTCCGGAGGGTGCTTGCGCAGTCCGGTTTCGAGACACGCTGTAGGCGAATGCAATGCGATCACAATTCGGCCATGGCGAGTTGACTTTGTCGGCAGCTTGGGAACCGCTTTCGGCGCTTCCTAGAAGCCCGTTTCTCAATACTAACCCGTGGACGAAGGATAATTTTCGCCTCAGATTGCTTGAATCGCCGTGCCGCAGTAGTAACCTATGCTAGGGGCAGGATAGTTGTGTGGAAGGTGGCGTTCAGGTGATTCACGATGAGCCGTAAAGCATGCGTAATCGGTGCCGGTCCGAATGGACTGGCAGCGGCCATCGTTCTGGCCCAGGCTGGGCTGCAAGTGGACGTGCTCGAAGCGGAGTCGACACCGGGCGGAGCCGCGCGCACGCTGGAACTGACTCTGCCGGGCTATTGGCATGATTTTGGATCGGCAGTGTATCCGCTCGGCGTAGGGTCGCCATTCTTCTCGTCATTGCCACTGGCCAATCACGGCTTGGAATGGATTCACTCGCCGGCTGCTTTGGCACATCCTCTCGATGACGGCACGGCGGTGATATTGGAGCGTGACCTGGATGTAACCAAGGCTTCCCTTGGAATCGACGGGCCTGCGTGGGACAAGCTCATGCGTCCGTTCGTCGAGCGCTGGAGTGAACTTGCTCCAGAGATACTGCGCCCCGTTTCCTTCCTCCCCCGACATCCATGGCTGATGGCGCGTTTCGGAATGGTCGCGCTACGGTCGGCCCGATCAGTCGCTCGCCGGTTTCGCAGCCAACGAACCAAGGCACTATTTGCGGGCTTGGCCGCCCATTCTTTCCTCAGCCTGGACGAACCGTTGAGCGCGGCGTTCGCGATTATGATGGCCGTGCCGGCACATGCCGTAGGTTGGCCCATTCCTCGCGGCGGTGCACAGTCACTCACAAATGCATTGTGCGGGTTTCTCTCGACTCTCGGAGGCAAGGTAAGCACTTCAACGCCGGTCCAGAGTTTAGCGGTATTGGCGAACGTATTTCCGAACTATGACCTGCTTGTCTGTGACCTGACTCCGCGGCAGCTAGTCAAGGTTGGTGGGCAAAGATTATCTGACACATACAAACGACGACTTGAAAGGTACCGATACGGAGCCGGCGTCTTCAAAGTGGATTACGCACTGGAGGCGCCCATTCCCTGGAAAGCTCCTGATTGCTTGCGAGCAGCGACGGTGCATCTGGGCGGAAGCTTTGAGGAGATTGCCGCTTCGGAAAAGGCGGTCCGAATCGGACAGCACGTCGATCGTCCTTTCGTTCTGCTGGCCCAGCCCAGTCTTTTCGATAGTTCAAGGGCTCCAAAAGGCAAACATACGGCTTGGGCTTACTGTCATGTGCCGAATGGGTCCAGAGTAAACATGCTTGACAAGATAGAAGATCAGATCGAGCGCTTCGCTCCCGGCTTCCACGACTGCATTTTGGGGCGGTGTGTGTTTTCTCCCGCCGACCTTGAGAGCATGGACGCTAACCTCGTAGGAGGCGATATCGGAGGTGGGACGATGGACATTCGTCAGTTTCTGTTTCGCCCGACATGGCGCCGCTACGTCACATCGGCACACGATATCTATATTTGCTCCGCGTCCACTCCACCAGGTGGAGGCGTGCATGGCATGTGCGGTTATCATGCCGCGAAGACGGCGTTGTCGAGGTTGCGCGGGGTCCGCTGAAGACGGAAGTCGCCATGATCGCCCCAGCATTCACTCGCGCGGGCCAACCGTCGGATCTTCGATGCCACGAATAGTGCCATCTGGATCGCTTGCGATCGTCGGCGCATAGAGTCCTAAGAATTGACGGTGCCACCAAAGACCTGTAGCTCGCTTTTCGGACATCGTCGTAAACCAATATTGCCAGAGAACAGCGCGTATCTCGCAATGCGATCACAAAGCAGGGGTCGGCCATCTCGAATTGACTTTTGTTGCAGATTAGACGCCGAATTTGGCCGCGTGCTCTCGCCGGCCAGAATCGCGATGATGCCGTCCATCTCGGCAACCGCCGTTTTTCCCGATTTGTTCAAGCTGGCCATCGTTTCGCAATGTACGAGTTGGTGCGAGTAATTCCCGGTGCGTTACAAAATCAGAGCAGAATTCATATCTAAATGCCACCTCCTCGATAATTCGCTCCGTCGGCTACCTATTGAGTAATTAGTTGATGGTGAAAAGGTTGCGGTACTACGTCGCAGGTGCGACTACAATTCCTTGTTCGGTTTCCAGAACAATGGAAAGCATTAAATTGACAACAGCTACTAACTGTGGTTGAATCCACCAACCATTAAGAATGTGTTTTGTCTTACTAACTTGAGCAATGGGAATTATTATTCAACTCATTCTGATAGTGGGATGCGCGCGCGCGTCTGGTGCCCTGTTTAAACGCATTGGCCAACCTCAAGTCTGTGGAGAAATTGCCGCGGGCTTGGTTCTTGGGCCATCTGTTTTTGGTAAGTTGTTTCCTCACATCCAGAGGATTCTATTTGATCCAACCACGGGTCCACAGCTCAGCGTTATTAGTGAAGTCGGACTCATTTTCATAATGTTTTTAATCGGCTTGGAGTTCGACTTTGCCCGTCTTGCTGGTTCTACACGCACGGCGTTTTTCATCTCTGCTGCCGGCATCATTCTGCCGTTTTCGCTGGGAATTCCGCTTGGGAGATGGATGCATTCTCAAATGAATCTTCACGTTGATAAGGGAGGGTTCACTCTGTTTGTTGCGACTGCCCTCAGCATTACAGCCATGCCTGTGCTGGGCCGCATCTTGATCGAGTTCAACATGAATAAGACCAAGCTGGGCGTGCTTACAATGGCATCTGCAGCTATGGACGATGCGGTCGGGTGGCTGCTTCTGGCAGTCATTTCCGCAGTCGCGGTCGCTCAGTTCCATCCTAGTCGGTTACTGCTCTCGGCAGCGGAAGTGGTGATTTATGTTCTAATAATGATTTTTGTCGTCCGCCCGTTGCTGCTGCGGTGGACACGCCGGGTCATGCGCGACTCTGGCGGCGAACTCTCCTCCAATGCGCTGGCCCAATTGATAGTTTTGTTTCTGGCCTCCGCTATGATCACCAGCGCCATTGGGATATTCTCGGTTTTCGGCGCATTTGTAATGGGCGGTATTCTTCATGACCAATCTGAGTTTCGCGCGGCCGTAAACAATCGCATGCGTGATTTTGTTACGGTCTTTTTCCTGCCAGTTTTCTTTACCTACACCGGCTTGCGCACTGACATCGGATCAATAAGCGGTCGCCCAGCGTTGATAGCCGGTGTGGTTGTGATTCTAGTGGCAACGGTCGGCAAACTCGGAGGGTGCTCAGTCGCGGCCAAACTTAACAGACTTGCCTGGCGCGAGGCACTTGCTGTTGGTACCCTGATGAACACACGTGGGCTAATGGAGTTAGTCGTGTTAAACACCGGCTATGACCTTGGCATTATCCCAAAACCGGTATTTTTCGTCTTTGTGATCATGGCTATTGTTGCGACTTACATGACCGTGCCTGTGCTCCGGCTACTATTTCGTGGTACGGAGCTGCAGGCGGAGTTCGAGACCTCTCCCTTGGTGGAAGGTCGCTTGGCGGTGTCTCCGCACAGGATAAGTCATTTGCAATCGCGGCGGCATGGTCTGTAGAAAGGGCATATATATCTGCGGTCGCACCTCGGCCATCAAAGTATGCAACTTGATGTGCCCCACCACGCCTACAACTTGAGACCAGTCTCGCACAAAGCTACCGTTTGCCATTACGCTGACACTCAATTGTCGACCTATGGGTTGACGTTCGGTCATAACTGCCGGACTAGAGATTTTCTATCCACTCCGAGCATCACTACTCCTTCTTGAAACTCAAGGTTCGCGCCCCCGATTCCGGCGTTTATTGAATGCTCTTGAATTCTGTAGACCGCAAGTGATTGATGATGAATGTATTGGGGCTAGGCACGAACGCTCGATTGATCCTCGTTGAGCGCTGGTGCTCTAACCGCTACAGAATCGTCTACAGCTCGAATGGGGTTGAACCCCTTTGTTGAGACAAATCGCGGTTGCTACACCCGCCGGAGTTTCTTCTGGGGAGACCGTCACGTGAAACAAACTCCTCTCGCTAGAGGGGATACTGCGCCCTCCTCAATTAGTTTAGCTTTTTGTCGATGAAGGTTATGTTCTGTTTTCCGAAATGTAATTGCCACCGAAGTTGCTGCCAGACGGGTGTAACTGTATTCGTTTAAATGATGCGTTCCAGTTTTGTAACAGCCATCACAATCGTGATGCGTCGGCGCGGAGAAGGTGTAATGTTGGATTGGAAGCACTCGTCGCTTACATGATCCGACGAAGCGTTGTTTTGTGGCAGGAAGCTGGAAGATAGTGTTCTCCACTAATAATTGATACCTTTTTCCAACTTTCATATTGACAAACTCGACTAATAATTGATAATTTCTCCACACGTTCATATTGACAAACTCGACTAATAATTGATAATTTCTCCACGCGTTCATATTGGAAAAGCAATAACGACTAATGCCGGGTATTATGGCGGCAGCCTGTCCTGGGTAATCTGATTGTTCCCTCCCGGCAAGCCGGAATTGTCTCACTGAATTTCTTCTCAGGATACGTCGAGCAAGCGGAGAGGCGAACTTTCGTCCAATCACAGGTGCGCCGTAGGTGTAAGATGGATCTCTTTAAGTTAGGCTCTTGTTGGTACGCGCTGCAGACCAAATCCAAGCACGAACATATAGCCGCTACAATACTCAGGAACAAGGGTTACGAAGAGTTCTTGCCGCTGTGTCATCCACGTCTGCCCATGCGTCATTGCGAGAACCAACTGCGCAGAGAGGAGTTGCGGCCGCTGTATCCTGGATACATTTTCTGTAGATTTAATCCTAATGCTCGAGGGGCCTATTGTCACAACGCCGGGAATTGTGAGGATTGTGGGGTGCGGGTCCGGTCCCGCAGTTGTGAGCGAAATCGAAATTGAGAACATTCGAAGGATTCTCACTTCCAATCTAACCGTTAATTCTTGCGCGTACCTCAACGTTGGGTAGCGCGTACGAGTGGTATCAGGGCCTTTGAGAGGTGTTGAAGGTATCTTAGCCCGATATAAAGGCCAGTTTCGGTTAGTAGTCTCAGTTCACGTGTTACAGAGATCCTCGGAGGTGGAAGTCAACCTCGATTGGATACAACCATCGCTTGTACCGATGGTGAAGGTTGGAACCGAGTTAGCAGCGTAGCCATGTCCTTAAGGCCATCAAGGCGCGAGCTATCATGACGGATTGTTCCTGTGGCTTAAGCGATGATATCCGCTTGGGGCAGATCGGTATTGATTCGCTCGGACTTATATTGATATTTGTAGATCTTTCCGCGCAGACTGGCCCCGCTGCGATGCCGGAGGAAGGTTCAGCCTCGTTACAAAACTTTGGTGACCGGACAGAGACCGCAGCTGAAGGAGTCCTTATGGCGATCGAGAAATCGGAATTTATCTGGCACAACGGCAAGCTTATTCCCTGGGATGATGCCACGATTCACGTGATGTCGCACGTGGTGCACTATGGCTCCTCCGTGTTTGAGGGGATCCGGTGCTATGCGCCACCCGCGGGACCTGCGATTTTCCGCGCCACCGAGCACATACAACGGTTACTCGATTCGGCCAAAGTGTATCGCACCGACGTCGATTACACCCGCGACCAACTGGTGAAGGCAATGCTGGAAACCGTCGCCAGCAACGGCATGTGGCCGTGCTATGTGCGACCCATCATTCTCCGCGGCTACGGCGAGGCGGGAGTGAGTCCATTTAACTCGCCCACCGAGGTTTACATCATTAACTATCCGTGGGGAAAATATCTGGGCGGCGACAGCGAAGGCTGCGACGTTTGCGTCTCGTCCTGGACGCGGATTGCGCCGAACACGCTGCCGGCCATGGCTAAGTCGGGCGCCAACTACATGAACTCGCAGCTCATCAAGATGGAAGCCATCGTCAACGGCTTTGCCGAGGGCATTGCACTCGACATCAACGGCTTTGTGAGCGAGGGCTCGGGCGAGAATGTGTTCATCGTGCATCGCGAGAAGCTGATCACGGCCCCGCTGGGCAACTCGGTTCTTCCCGGCATAACCCGCGATTCGATCCTGCAGATTGCGCGCGACCTCGGCATTACGATTGTCGAGCAGGTGATTCCGCGTGAGATGCTCTACATCGCCGACGAAGCCTTCTTCACCGGGACGGCAGCAGAAGTCAAGCCGATCCGTTCCGTGGACAAGATCGATGTGGGCAAGGGCGCGATTGGCCCCATCACCAAGGCGATCCAGAAGGAGTTCTACGCCATCGTGCGCGGCGAGAAGAGCGACCGCCACGGCTGGCTCACTCCGGTGCCGGTGCGCAGCGAGCAGCCGGTCGGGGTATAGACGCAATTCGACATCAAATCCACCATGAATCACGTGAACCGCCTCCTGCAAATGATTGTTGCCCAAGGAAACTCCCTATGATGTTCAGCGATCAAGACAGCTTCTAAGTTTGGCTGCTCTATTAGAGCCATTCGCCCCGGAGTTGGTTGGGAATCGGGCTTTTCGCGGTCGGCCAACGCCAAAAGAGTTAAGAGTACCCACAGCGGTATGAGGATTGTTCGCTCGAAACCCGATCATTCCGACCGTTTAGAAATCGAATCGAATGCGTTCGGCCGGCGGGGCAGCGAAGGCTCATTCACCCGTACCTAAGAGCTAAGAGTGGAGTTGCTACGGTGGGGTGCGGAACGCCTGAGGTTGCTAACGGATGTATATGCATCACTTCATCGGGCTCGCTATATGGATACTAAATACAGTCGGGATTGTGCCAATCACTTAAAAGAATCAAGTTAGTAAGTTGTTTTTGCGAAACCCGTATCGTGCGGCGTGCCTCAGAAGCGCAAAGAGACCAAGCCCATGCGTCAACACCTTCTCGAAGACATTAGAAGCCACGCTCTCGCCAAACCGAACCAATTTGCCGTCTGTGACAGCGAGGTCAGCATTAATTATGGTGCCTTGGACCGCTTCAGCACCAGCCTAGCAATGCACTTGCAGGCAATTGGCTGTAAGACTGGGAGCCGCGTTGTAGTAGTGGCGAACCGACGAGCCATCATGGTGGCTGCAATTCTAGGCACCTTTAAGGCGGGGTGCATCCACGTTCCGCTTGATCCCCGCATGCCCGCAGCTCGACTGCAATACATCTTGAATGACATAGCACCTGCCGCCGTCATAACAGAGGAAGATCTGCGCGAAACTGTCGGAGCATATCTCTCCCCGCAGGCCAGCTTACTTCTGAAGGAAGACTTAGAGCGTATTCTACAGGTGAGCGCAGCAACGGATTACGTCCCCGCCCCCGACGTAAGTTCACCAGGCTGGCTTCTGGACTTGCCGGCGTACTGCATCTACACATCCGGATCGACTGGACGGCCCAAGGGTGTCTTGATCGACCATCGCAGCATCGTCGATTTTTTCGAGGGAACTGAAGAAGTTTACGACGTCCGTGCGGAATCGGTTTGCGCCAGTTTCTCGCCGCTGCATTTCGACGTTTTTCTCATGGATATGTTGTTCCCACTTGCCCAGGGTGCTCGTCTGCATGTCCACGACGACATTGTGGTCCCTGATCTGTTGTTTCAGACGATAGCAACTAACAATGTAACCCATTTTTCCGCTTGGGGCTTGATGCTTGGACTCATTGCACAGGCCTCCGAATTCGGTACTACCCCTCTGCCGCACCTCCAGACCGTACTAACTGGAACAGATATCCCGAATGTCGACACTGTTCAGCGATGGTTGCGGGCAGGGACTGGCGTTAAAGTGATCAATGCCTACGGTCCAACCGAAGTCACATGCGCCTCAACCGCGTACACGATTAGAAACCTTGAGCCTGGCCGACAAGAGCTTTACCCCATCGGGAGTCCGCTCAAACATGTGCACACTTTCCTCGTCGGCAGCGAAGGCGAGCGAATCACGCAAAGGAATGTGCCTGGCGAACTGTACATCGGTGGTACGCAGGTAATGAGGGGCTACTGGAACTTGGCGGCGGAGACGGAGGCTGCTGTGAGGTATCTGGACGGCATACGCTGCTATCGCAGTGGTGATGTCTGTATTTATCAGGAGGATGGTAGTCTCTTCTACCTTGGGCGGAGAGATAATGAAGTAAACATCGGCGGCTATCGCGTACACCCGAATGAAGTGCGGCGCGTCATCAATAGTGTGCCGAATGTGCACGACTCCGAGGTCGTCTTGGTCGAGTCTAAGTATCAGGAAAAAGTCTTAGCTGCAGGAATCCTTCTCGATGAGAGCGGCAAAGTGGGGGCGCTCGACGTCGATCAGCAGATCATTCGGATTCGTGCTCGTCTTCTGGACGAGCTACCAAGTTATATGGTGCCTCGTTATCTCGCAATTTTCGACGATTTCCCGAAACTGTCGTCGGGCAAGGCAGATCGTAAGGCGCTCGCATCCATTCTTACTGTTCGCATGACAAATGAAGCTGAGGAGGTAATGACCGCACATGGACACTGAAGCTGTAGTAACTAACATCATCGAAGATGTAATCGGAGTCAGGGGGGTGAGCCGCGACGCTCGCTTTCTTGACATCGGCGGTAACTCACTGCATCTGGGTGCAGTCTTGACACAGATCCATAATAAGACCGGAGTAGCTGTGCCTGCACGCATGTTCTTCCACAAAACTGACTCCACAATAGCAGCCATCACCGCCAAGATTGACTCTCAGCTCCAGGAGAGCCAAGCGGCGTTAACAATCAGCCAGTAACAACAAACTGGACTTACAAATAAGGAGGAGTTGTATGAGGGACGACTATTATCTTTCCGAAGCGGAAACAAGTTTCTTTTACCAGAATGGTTATCTGGGTCCGTTCACGCTGTATCAACCAGACGAAATGGTAAGTCTATTCGAAGAGGTACGTATGGACCTGCTGGACACCCATAACGCACCTTTCCCGAAGAGCAAATTGAACTATGACCGACACCTCGATTTGCAAGCGCTAAATCAGATCATCAACAATCCGAAAGTAGTTCATCGCATTTCAAGCATCCTTGGACCTGACGTTTTGAGTTGGCGTACCGAGTGGTTTCCCAAGTACCCGGGAGACGAAGGTACTGATTGGCACCAAGCGGAAAGCTTCGTCGAATTTGAGGGAACGGAAAAGCTGGTTCCAACCGCGGCAGAGGAGGGCAAGCCTTGGGAGTTGACAGCTTGGATCGCGATGAGCGAATCAACAAAGGAAAATGGCTGTCTCAAAGTCATGCCGGGAACTCATCGAACGTGGTTTTTCGATGAAAAACGGAATGTGCCCTTTGAACCCGAAAACTTCAATCAGAAGGTGATCTCCACCGGAGAGAAGGCTGGATTCTATGGCTATGATTACGACAAACTGAAGCTCGATCCAACTTGGAAGCCAGACGAGGAGAAGGCGGTCCATATGGTGATGAAGCCTGGCCAGTTCTGCATCTTCACCTCGCGGTGTATGCATGGGTCCAATCCCAATTCCACCAAGTCCTCGACACGCTTCGGCTGGGCGACCCGTTTCGTGCCAACCCACGTGAAGGTGTACGCTGGCCAAGACTCTTTCCATCACTTTGGGGAAGAACTGCCGCTGGACAACTATTCAACGGTCTTGGTTTTGGGAGAAGACCGCTATCACCACAATTGCGTGCGTCCGCCCATGCAGGTCGCTGCGACAACGAGCGCTTAACCGCCACTCTAAACACATGCAGAGAAGTGCTTGGTTTACCTTTTGTGACGGGCAGAATGAGCGGGACACGCAGTTCCGCCCATTCTGCTTACATTAAGCGTGCGGCGGATCTATCTTTCGATCTGGAGAAGTGGTTGCTGGACCGGGTTGAACTTCCCCAGTCAATTGCGAGTTAGATATGTTTCTTGGTAAACCAATCTGCTCTGTCTAGAGACGAAGATATGGCGCAGTGGAAATCGGACGAAGAACTATTTGCCTGGATTCGGAACGAACTTTCAACTCCTCCTATCAGCGACGTGATGGAGCAGCTTGGTTTTCGATATCCAATGCTGCCGCCGCATATTCGCCCTTTACGAAGCGACATGGTGCTGATCGGACGTGCTATGCCGGTACAAGATGAACTACCGGTCGAATACGGGGAGCCAGTGCGTTTCGATGCGAAGCCGTTCGGTTTGTTGTTCGAATCAATCGAGGCGCTTCGTCCCAACGAGGTATATATCGCTAGCGGTGGGCCAACGCATGCTGCGAGATTGGGGGACATGCTAGTGATGCGGGCACAAAGGTTAGGTTCAGCGGGCGTTGTGATCAATGCACATCTTCGCGATGGCAACGGCATATTATCTCTGAACTTTCCCGCCTTCGCTCACGGTTGTCATGCCTACGGTTTGCAGCGCCGCCATAATGTAGTGGATTTTCGCTGTTCGATCACAATCGACAAGGTGCGGGTCAGACCGGGCGATCTGATCTTTGGCGATGGCGACGGTGTCTGTGTCATTCCACACGAGGCGGAAGGGGAGATCCTTAACCGGGCGCTTGCCAAGACTCAATTGGAGAGGAACGTCCGCAGAGATATTGAATCCGGTCAAAGCGTAGTTGATGCTTTTAAGAAGTACGGGGTGATGTAAGGAGACCACGCGATCCCATGCGAGCATTCATCTGGATGAACGGAAGAATGCTGCCTTGGGGACCTTGCCTAGGTCCATGTTCTTCTTCATGCGCTGCATTATGAACCAGTGTGTTTGAAGGCTTGAGGGCTTACGAAGTAGGCGGTAATGCCGTCATCTTCTGTGGTCCGGCGCACTTCGATCACCGCGTCTAAGCAATCCAGGAAATACTCCTTGGAATTCTAGAGGGCAGGCGTCGACCAATGGGGTTGGCTGACGCTGGTGCCGACACTATTGAGGCAGGCGTGACAGCACTCGAGCAACAGTCCGCTTCTCCGTGGCTCATCCGCTTTCGCTCCAAGAATACAGCGCGAGTTCACATCCGCCTCTTTTGCTTTCACTATGCGGGTGCATCAGCTTCGATCTTTCGGTCTTGGGATGAAGCGATGCCGGACGAGATCGAACTCGTGGCTGTCCAGCTTCCCGGGCGAGAGTACCGACTTGATGAGTTGCTGTTGACGGACATGCATGGAATTGCGGGCCTAATTACCGAAATCCTACCGTTGGACAAGCGATTCGCATTTTTCGGTCATAGCATGGGCGCGCTCCTCGGATTCGAGATTGCACGACTCTTGCGTGAACAAGGGCTTCGCCAACCTGAAATGTTGATCGCATCGGGGCGGAACGCACCACAATTCAAGTGGCGGGATGCCGGGATGCAGTTGCTGCCGGATGATGAGTTTGTAGCTGCCGTGATTGCCTACAAAGGCATACCCGAGTCTTTGTTGGAGAATGCGGCGCTGCGCGATCTTTTGCTTCCGCGGATACGAGCCGATCTAACCATATCGGCCCAGTACCAGTATGTCGAGAAGGAACCGTTAGAGTGCCCGATTGTGGTTTTATTCGGAAACCAAGACGAGCTCAGCACCGAGGCGGGGCTGAATGGTTGGCTCACTCAAACGACCGCAGAGGTGCGATATTTTCGCTTTGCTGGCAATCACTTCTTTTTGCACAGCGCTGAACAACTCGTGCTCTCCAGGATTGCGGAGGAGCTAACGAAACTGATTGCTCACCAACCGATCGGTGGTTAGGGCTTGAGCATCACCAAGTAACAGGGAGACGAAGATGAAAGCAACTAGCGATAACTTGCCAGTCCGAAACCCCAGCCTGCAACCCACCAAACCTGAGCTCGTACGGATCTTCGATACCACGCTGCGCGATGGGGAACAAAGTCCCGGCGCCTCACTCACCGCTGACGCGAAGTTGCAAATCGCAGAACAGCTTGCAAGGTTGGGCGTCGACGTGATCGAAGCTGGATTTCCAGTTTCCAGTCCAGGGGATATGAACGCTGTGCAGAAGATCGCAAGAAGCGTAGGTCAAGCGAAGCGCAACAACAAGCATGGCTTGATAGCGGACCCGCCCGGCATCGCTGCGATGGCGCGTGCGAATCGCTCGGACATCGATAGCGCGTGGCGCGGTGTAAGAGATGCGATCTATCCCCGCATCCATATTGTGCTTGCAACCAGCGATATTCATCTGGAATACAAGTTGCGCAAGACACGACCCGAAGTTATAGAGATGGCCCGGAGTTCGGTCGCCTACGCTCACGATCTCTGCCATGACGTTGAGTTCAGCCCGGAGGATGCAACCCGGAGCGACCGCGATTTTCTAGTGCAGGTGCTGGAAGCGGCGGTAGAAGCCGGCGCCACAACCCTCAACATTCCGGATACAGTCGGATACGCAATGCCGGAAGAGTACGGCACATTAATCGGCTTTCTTCATCACCACTTTGCTTCTGCCGGTGTCACGGTGAGTGTGCATTGCCACGATGATCTGGGTTTGGCCACCGCGAATACGCTGGCCGGACTCGCAAACGGGGCGCGCCAAATCGAGGCAACCGTCAACGGCATCGGGGAGCGAGCCGGCAATGCGTGCATGGCGGAAACTGTGATGGCACTGCGTACACGGGCGCCGTTGTTCAGTTTAGAGACAAACATCATCACGAAGGAGATTTGGCGGACGAGTAAGCTAGTGAGTGGCTTGACCGGCATGGTTGTGCAGCCCAATAAAGCGATTGTGGGGGCGAATGCGTTCGCGCACCAGGCGGGGATTCACCAGGACGGTATGCTCAAAAATCCACGCACCTATGAAATCATGGACCCCTCGGACGTGGGAGTCAGCGAAAGCCTTCTGGTACTCGGCAAGCTAAGCGGACGCAACGCGTTGCGCTCGAAACTTGAAAAGCTCGGATATCACGTGGAAGGCGAAAAGCTCGACCAAGTCTCCATAAGAGTGAAGCAGGTGCTAGACACCCAGAGAGCAGTCAGTGACGTCCACTTGCACGAGATTTGCGCTGAAGTTTTCCGGTCCACAGATGAGGCTGTGGCTTCTTAAGAGTTTTGTTTTATCCTGATATAGAAACAGATTGAGCTAGACCAAAGAACAGCGGAGCCGCCTCTGGCAATTCGTTACATCCACAACGGAATTCGGCGTTAAATTCAATCGGGTATTGCGGAGAAGACTCTTTCTCTTCCGTTGAACCTTCAGGCGCCCTAGGGGCGGTTCGCGGAGGTTACACTGGCGGGAGCGCTGGCGAGACCATGGCGGCCTGCCCTATCGCGAGAACTGCTATGTGCCACGGACTAGAAGATGAATTGAGCCAAACGATCACGGCCGAGGTGAAAGTGGACGTACCGGATAGCGCCGACGCGCGCTGGTGCATAGAGCAGTATTATCTGGAACTAGCGGAGCGTTTCGACACAGGTTTCGATCCGATCAAGAGCAATCCTGCTCCCGACGAGGATCTAGTTCCCCCGAGGGGTTACTTTGTTGTGGCCCGACTTGATGGCCATCCTGTTGGATGTGGCGTGCTCAAGCGCAAGAATCCAACAACGGGTGAGATCAAGCGAATGTGGACGGCTTCATACGCACGCAGGCGGGGTGTGGCACGCAAAGTTCTCCATACGCTTGAGACCATTGCTCGGGAAGCGGGACTTACAGTGCTCCATCTTGAAACTAATCGGACCCTCGCCGAGGCTCAGGCACTGTACCGAAAGGAAGGATATATCGAAGTCGACGCCTTCAACGACGAACCTTACGCCCATCATTGGTTCGAGAAATACCTACAGTCCGATTTCGGCAGATGATCGCGAGACCCCCTCGGAATGGAGTCGCAAATGACAAAACATGAACCCGGATTTTGGGCCGAACTCAATGAGTACATATAGCGATATTAGGAGTTCCTTGAAGCTCGACAGCCTCGCGATGGCATGCGAACCGAGTCGCCCGTTACTGTGGACGAACCACCGTACAGCGAGGAGGCGCATACGCAAATATGATGAACCTTCTCGACATCTATACAGGGCTCGCACGCGAGCGCCCAGATGAGCCTGCCTTAATATTCGAGCGTGAACCTTACGTGGGCATCCGGTTGTCGTGGGCTCAGCTCGCTGCCAGGGGCGAAGAACTGAGTCTTCGGCTCGCGGCAGCCGGCATAAGTCGACGGAGTCTTTGTGCGGTTGAGTTGGCAGACCACCCCGATACACTGCCGTTGCTACTCGGAATCTGGCACCTTGCGGGTACTGCGCTGCTTGTCGATCCGAAATGGGGTGATAGCGTGCGCCGCTCGGTTTATGCCCACAGTCGACCTAATGCGTTCATCACGGTAGATCCAGAATTTACGGTTTCGTTGCTCACCGACTCTTCCTCAAAAGACGAACATTCGGATTTGCCGGATGGGGCCGCGCTCCTGGCCTATACCTCCGGGAGTACTGGAGATCCCAAGGGAATTGCCATACCGCATGATCGATTGACAACGGCAATATATGCGGCGGCGGCAGCGATTGTCCGATATCGTGGCGCCGCGCCAAAATACATCGCCTGTAGCATGCGTATCTCTGGATACGGCGTTCTCATCATACATTACATGTGGGCCGCCTGCGCCGGCGCTGCCGTTGTTGTGTTGCCGGAACTTAATTTGCGGACTGCTCCTGGGTACTGGCAGACGGTTGCCGATCACGACATCGAACAGATCTTTCTGGTGCCGCCGCTTATCGAACTTCTGAACCAAGTCGCGGTGGCACCGCAAAGAATGCGCAAAGTTCCTACCTGCATCTCAGGCAGTGCGCCGTTATCGCAGGCGACACAGCAACAATTTCAGCACCGATTTAACCTCGGCCTACTCAACGCATACGGGCTCACGGAATCCATGTGCACCTCTTTCTTCGGTGAGTATGATGAGCGCGGAATGGGGCGAAACACCATTGGTACCCCGGCGTTGCTAAAGGCTCAGCTGCGTGATCGAAACGGAACAGTTGTAGAGGGGGTTGGCGAAGGGGAACTTGAGTTGTCCGGTCCGACGCTCTTCGATGGGTACTATCGCAATACGCATGCCACAGGGACTGCCTTCCACGGATGTTGGCTACGGACCGGAGATCTTCTCAGACGCGACGAGCAGGGTCGGTACTGGATCGTGGGGCGGCTAAAGAATGTCGTCATGAAGGGCGGTCATTCGATTTATCTTGATGAAGTGGAGAGTGCCGCGTTTGAGATTGATGGGATTCGTGAAGCTGCGGGGGTTCCTTTGCATCTTCCCGCTGGAGGCGAAGATTTTGGTCTGCTGGTCCGATTGTTGCCCGATTCTGGTCTGACCTGCGCCGTCGTAGCAGCCGAGCTAGTACGGCGGCTTGGTGCCCATCACGCGCCTAGGCGCGTGATTCAGATTACACAGGCTTTGCCACGCACCGGTCAGGAAAAGCTTGACCGCCAGCGAGTCGTGGAGATGTGGCACTCGTTGGTCTCACCGACTCCTAATGGAAAAGAGAACTGTTGAGTTTGTTGGAGGGTTGGATAGATGGAAGAGCTGACCGAGGAAGTATTCATCAATCGGGCTCGGATCTTTTTCTATGAAGTGGCCGGAGTGGAATCTGCCTCACTCGACGCCGACGCCAATCTGATTGAGAGTGGAATCCTCGATTCGCTGCTCCTCATCTCATTCCTGGCTTTCATTGAGAAACTCCGCGGCTCACAGCTGGATATCACGCCAGAAAATCTCCCAGCGATCTCCAGTCTTCGTGGCGCATATGCGTTCGCTCGCTTCCGGAGGCCTGATGATGACCTTCGTGAGAGTTTCAATGGAGCGTGAGCTCAGGGATGTCATGAGCATGCTACCTCGCCTCGATTACAGCGATCCGGTGGCTGCTCGATCCGAAATGAATCGGTTCATTCGGCTATCGACTATGCTGGGATCTCATACGTTGACCGATTCAGAGGTTGACGTTGTTGATCGGATCTGCCCTTCCGATGGCACGTCCACCGTCCGCGTTCGGCTGTACGTTCCCCGGGACCTAGTCAACCCCGCTGCTGCGGTAATTTATTTCCACGGTGGGGCTTTTGTACTCGGAGATCTTGAGATCGAACATCCGAGATGTCTCGAAATGGCGAAAGAGACCAAAGCCGTGGTGGTGGCGGCCGACTACCGTCTTGCACCTGAGTATCCATTCCCCGCGGCAATCACAGACTGCTATGCGGTATATCTCTGGGCGATTGCTGAAGCCGACGAACTCGGCATTGACGTTTCCCGCATTGCCGTTGCCGGCAGCAGTGCAGGCGGCGCACTTGCCGCAGCTGTGGCCCTTATGTCCCGTGATCGTGGGGTTCGCGTGCCGGCATTTCAGCTCCTCCTGTACCCTGTAATTGACGACCGCATGATCACTCCCTCGATGATCCACTTTGTCGACATCCAGGGCTGGAACCGCAGAAACTCCGAACATATGTGGACGCATTATCTTGGTGAGAGGATCGGCAAGGATGTGTCGCCATATGCCGCTCCGGCTCGCGCGCGTGACCTTCGCGGCCTTCCGCCGGCTTACGTGATGACCGCCGATTACGATGCGCTGCGAGACGAGGGTATTAACTACGCACAAAGCTTGCTACAAGCCGGGGTGCGCGTCGAGCTGCACCATTATCCCGAAACGTTTCACGCTTTCGACACGACAGCAGCGTCTGAGGTATCGCGGCGCGCCAGAAGAGAGCATTACACAGTCCTTTGTCAGGCTTTGCAGCCTCGTCGATCAAGCTCCAAATGATGTTGTCGACGGTGCGGCAGAGGCAGATCCACACAGGGAACCCGTGGCCGTGGTTTGGAAATCCTCATCGATAAGCAGGGCAAGATGCAACATTGCCGCGAATCATGGAAAATCTCGGTGGTAAATGGCTGGTGAACTATTTAATTCGCTCATGCTGAACGCGGTAGACGAGATTATTCGTCGTGATCCGGAATACTTGTCTAAACAACCAGTGAGGACCGGCAGAGCTGCACCGTACGGCTCATCGCGCACTCAAAAGCAATTCGCAGGGGAGCAAGCTCTTGTCGAACGATGCATGGAATTCCTGCGGCGGGCCAACATTCCATTTGATGATACCGCCGTCGAGGCCGATGACGTGTGGCAGCTACTCATGGCGAGTGCCACAGATGCGGAGGCAGCTGAGCGCGGTGCAGTCTCGCTCGCTCCATCGGTATCTCCCAAAAAACCGATCGAGCATGTTCTCCGCGACAATTATGAAGAGCGTAAATTAAAGAGTGGAGCTAGATATTTCGTCAGGTGTCGCGGGCGTCAGCCTTTGGTATTGATCAATGCAAGCGGTATCCCGGCCGCCTTATGGATACATTTATTGGCAGACGAAACCGATCACTTTCGTATTCTCATGTGCGAGAGCCGCGCGAGCGACCTTTTCGTAGGAGGTTTGCATACCAATGCCACCGTGGAAATGGACGCAGCCGACGCTGCTCTCGCTGTGCAGCAAGAAGGCTTTGACAAGGTCGATGTGCTCGCTTGGTGCAATGGCCATTTGACTGCGATAGAACTTACCGAGAAGATAGCTGTTGATTCCGTTGTGCTTCTCGCCCCGTCATTTTTTACTTCTGACGAAAGACTCGCCACAGTGTATGGGCGCAAGATTTTGGGAATGCTGGATGTAGTGCGTCGTGAGCCGGAAATGACGAGCGCTCTGTGTAAATTCACGCTCGCCCAAGTTAATGCAAGTGCCGAAGATCCTGGTAAGAGCGGATTGCATGTATGGTCGTTACCGGACCGATCGCGAGTTTTTGAGATCGCAAGCCCGATGTCGACTACACCGTCGCTGACGAGGTACGCAAGTAGGCTAGCCTCTGATGCGATTTACCCGCTTCGTCAGAAACTGGCAAAATTAACAAATCGGTTGATGGTCATCACTGGGAATGATGATCACATTGCGAGCGACGTTGCCGCTACTGAGCTACTCGCTGCCACGCGTGTCAAGAACACCCGTATCCGCATGGCTGCTGCCGGACATTATATTCAGGATCTTCAATACCGCTATCTGCGTACCTTACTCGAATCATTCCTTGTCGATCGCAGCGAACCTCGGCCTCTGGCAAGGATTGCAGTCGTTACCTCTGCTACCTAACTTCTGTCTGCATACACAATAGACTCCACTGTATTCCAATGGATTCTTTGGTGACTATCTATGCAAAGTTCCCTGATGCCTGGTTGTTATCGTCGAAACCTCGCTGAGTCTGGATTGCAGTCCTTCTTCGAATTGATTTGTTTCGCAAATCGAACACGTAGCTTTCAGATTGTGATCGATAGTTAATGATCGTATCCGTAGTGAGACCTAAGTTGGAGTAGTTGGGAGGTGTAGGTTGAGCAAAGCGACCACGACATCGAACGAGGTGGCAACTGCAACAATCGTTGACGTGCTGCGGCTCAGGGCGGAGACTCAGAAAGATCAGATCGCTTATCGGTTCCTGGCCGATGGGGAAGAGGAGAGAGGCACGCTCACCTATGGTGAGCTATACCACCGAGCGCGCCAAGTGGCGGGTGAATTGCAGAGAAAGTCTGCGGTGGGCCAGCGAGCTCTGCTGCTCGATTCTTCAGAATCCGACTACATTGTTACTTTTTTTGGTTGTCTCTGCGCGGGAGTGATTGCAGTTCCAATTTACGCACCTCGTGCGAATAAGAAAGGAAATGCTCGTGTCGAGTCGGTCGTGGCCGACGCCCAGCCCTCCGTAGTATTGACCACCGGAGCTGGATCTCCCGCGGTTCGCGACGTGGTCGCGGCATCGGCGGGTGAGCAGGTGAAGTGGATTGACACAAACGCCCTGCCTGTCGATGGCGATGAATTGTGGACTCCGCCAGCTGTAAGTGGCACAGATATCGCATTCTTACAGTACACGTCTGGCTCGACGGCCACTCCTAAAGGGGTGATGGTAAGTCACGCGAACATTCTGCATAACGAGCGAATGATCCAGAATGCGTTCGACACGAGGCCTGGCAGTGTCATCGTAGGATGGCTGCCTCTTTATCACGACATGGGACTTATCGGCAATGTACTGCAACCTTTGTTTGCAGGCGTGCCTTGCATCTTAATGTCGCCGGTTGCCTTTCTGCAGCGCCCACTCCGCTGGCTTCAGGCCATTTCTCGCTATAAGGCTACGACCAGCGGCGGGCCTAACTTCGCCTATGAACTCTGCATGCGCAAAATCCGCCCTGAGGACCGAAGTGGACTCGACTTGAGTTCCTGGCGGGTGGCGTTCAACGGCGCGGAACCAGTACGACTGGAAACGGTGAACCGATTTGCCGCACAGTTCGCCGACTGTGGTTTTCGTCGCGAGGCCTTTGTTCCATGTTATGGCCTGGCTGAAGCTACTCTGTTTGTAAGTGGAGGTCTTGATCCGAACGGCGTGACTGCCGTGAATTATGGCATCAACGGTAACGGGAAGAATGGAGGGTCGGGGAATGGAGCAACAATATCTCGTAAAAAAGAGAAGACGCTAGTGGCATGTGGTCGTCCCCCCGTGGAGCAGACCGTGCGAATCGTTTCACCGGATTCGCTACGGCAATGCAGCACTGATGAAGTAGGTGAGATATGGGTGCAAGGTCCCAGCATCGCGCAGGGATACTGGCGTAAGGCGAAAGAAACTGAGGAGACATTCAACGCGCGGATACCCGAGACTGACGAAGGCCCATTTCTCCGGACGGGAGACCTGGGGTTTCTGAAAGAAGACCTCTTATTTATAACTGGGCGGTTGAAAGATCTTCTTATTATTCGAGGCCAGAATTACTATCCGCAAGATATGGAACTTACGGTTGAGCAAAGCCACCCCATCTTACAGCAGGGTTCCGGAGCGGCCTTCTCGGTGGAAATTGAAGGTGAGGAACGACTCGTAGTTGTGCAGGAGGTTGCGGTAGGCAAAGACCCAGAATCTATTGTTCAGCGGGACCTTGACGAACTCGACGCTCTTATAAAGCTTATCTCCCGTAACATCGTTGCCGGGCATGAACTGCAGGCCTTCGCAATCGTCCTGATACGAAAAGGCACCATTCCCAAGACGTCCAGCGGCAAGATACAGCGCCATGCATGTAAAGATGCGTTTCTGAACCGGGAACTCTATGTTCTGAGAGAGTGGCACGAAAGAAAGCAGATCGAACCGGCTTCGCCCAAACCCTCCAGCTCCGAGTTGGATGTACCCGTCCCCTACGGGCTAGATTCGTGGTTGGCATCGGAAATAGCTTGCATCAAAGGGATCGACAAGGAGCGCGTCGACCTGAACCAGTCGTTTGCAGCCTATGGCTTAGATTCAGTAGCCGCGATCGAGGTCGCTCACAAGCTGCAAACTGAGTTTCAGGTCGAGGTAGATGTGTCCGAATTCTTTGGGGACTCGACTATTACGGAAGTGATTCGACGTGCGACAAAAGATACACGGTCCCCCGTGAGGAAAGTTGCAAACGAGCAGGCAGTGACCTATCCCCTCTCCTATGGCCAACGCGCCCTTTGGTTTATGCATTGCATGGCTCCGGAGAGTTCCGCTTATAACATCTCGCGAACATTTCGGATAAAGTCCGCCGTCGATGTGGAAGCATTGCGGAATGCTTTTCAAGCCTTAGTCGATCGCCACCCAGTTTTGCGCACAACAATCGTCGAGACCGCCGGAGAACCCCTGCAGCACGTCGCAGAGAATGCGAAAGTTAGTTTTGAGTATTGCAATGCGTCCGGCTGGGGCGAGACAGAATTGATACAGGAATTGCTTGCGCAAAATTGCAAACCATTCCGCCTTGCTGAAGGTCCTCTGTTTCGGGTGCACGTTTATCGTCTAGCTCTCAAAGATTATGTCATGCATGTGGCAGTGCATCACATCGTTAGCGATCTCTGGTCCCTCATGTTGCTTTTCGAAGAACTGGGAGAGCTTTACGAACAACGAAAAATGGAAGTCGATCGAAAGGTTCCGACTTTTGACTGTAGCTATGCCGACTTTGTTGCTTGGCAACGGAAGCAACTGGCCGGACCGGAAGGTGAGTGGCTTTGGTCTTATTGGAAGGACGAACTTTCTGGCGAACTTGCTCCTCTCGACCTGCCAACCGATCATCCTCGGCCGCCGGTGCAAACGTTTCGCGGTTCGTCCTATTCATTCTTTATCGATCAGATCTTATGTGACCGACTGAAGCAGATCAGCGTCCAAGGGCAGACAACTTTATTTGTAACTTTATTTGCAGCCTTTCAGGCCTTGCTGCACCGCTTGAGTGGGCAAAACGACATTGTCGTTGGCTTTCCAACGACGGGAAGACCGCGCGCAGAACTGGCTCATGTCGCCGGCTATTTTGTGAACGTATTACCGCTACGGGCGAAGTTTGATCACACTCAGTCGTTCAACGAACTTCTTTTCCAGGTTCGCAAACGGGTGCTGGGTGCTTTGTCACATGATCTTTATCCCTTCGCGTTGATGATTGAGAAGCTTGGAATCGCGCGTGATTCGTCAGCGGCCCCTGTTTTCCAGACCATGTTCGTTTTTCAAAAGACTCATGGGAACTCCGAAGAGTTTGTGCGGCTGGCTGTGGGAGAGTCCGGAGCGCAACTGCGATCAGGCGGACTGCAGATGGAGTCCGTCGCCATCGAACGGCAAACGGCACAGTTTGACCTGACGCTAACGGTCGGCGAGGGACCGGACGGTCTGGTGGGATCGTGGGAGTACAGCACCGAATTATTTGAGACAGACACTATTGCGCGCTGGGCGGAGAGCTTTTCCGTTTTGTTGGAAGGAATTGTTTCGAACCCTGATATTTCCGTGAGTCAATTACCCATTCTTTCGGCCAGTGAGTACGGCACACTGGTGCGCGAGTGGAACGACACGGCGGTCAGCTTCGGGGCGAGCGAGTGCATTCATGAGTTGTTCGAAGAGCAGGTGCGCAGGAGTCCCCAGGCAAGGGCGGTGGTGTTTGAAGAGGAAGAACTGAGCTACGGGGAGCTGAATGCCCGAGCCAACCGGCTGGCGCACTATCTCCGGGAGTTGGGAGTGAAGCCGGATGAGCGGGTGGCGATCTGTGTGGAGCGCGGCTTTGAGATGATCGTGGGTTTGCTGGCCGTTCTGAAGGCGGGAGGAGGGTATGTGCCGCTGGATTCCGGTTCTGCCCGCGAACGGCTGAAGTACATGCTAGAGGACAGCGGAGCGAGGCTGGTGCTGACCAGCAGGAGCTTGTCGCCGATGATAAGAGAGGTTGCAGGCCCGGAAGTGCTGCTGATGGAAGCAGAAGAGTGGCACCGCTATAGCAGTGAAGATCCTCCGGTAAGTATAGAACCGGCGCAACTGGCATATGTGATCTACACCTCTGGATCGACCGGACGGCCGAAGGGAGTGGGGGTGGAGCATCGTCAGCTGGTGAACTATGTCCGGGCAATCGGAGAAAGGCTGCAGATTGAGGCTGGCATGAGACTGGGCCTGGTATCCACTTATGCCGCGGATTTGGGATACACGATGATCTTTCCTGCGCTCTGTTATGGAGGTTGTTTGGACGTGGTGGATGCCGGCCGGGTATTAGATGCAAGCAAGCTGGAAGAACATTTCTCTCGGCATCCAGCAGATTATTTGAAGATCGTGCCTTCGCACTTATGGGCGCTATTGAACAGCAGTGAGGGGAGCGGCTTATTGCCGCGGCGGTGGTTGATACTGGGCGGAGAGGCGTCGAGTTGGGATCTGATCCAGCGGGTCAAACAAAGAGGGGCAGGGTGTCAGGTTCTGAATCATTATGGGCCGACCGAGACGACGGTTGGCGTTCTAACGTACGACACGACGCAGAATGACGGAGGACCGCAGGTGGGAGGAATGGTGCCCATTGGAAGACCGTTGAGAAATGGAAAGGTATATGTGTTGGATAGTGAATTAAATCCGGTTGGGGTTGGGGTAAGCGGAGAGATCTATATCGGAGGAGCAGGGGTCGCACGTGGGTATTTGAAGCGCGCAGAGTTGACGGCGGAAAAATTTTTGGCGAATCCATACAGCGTGGAGGCCGGTGGGCGGATGTACCGGACGGGGGATTTAGGGAGGTTTTTAGAGAACGGGAACATCGAGTTTTTGGGGCGGAAGGATCATCAAGTGAAGATCCGAGGATTCCGTGTGGAGTTGGGGGAGATCGAAGCAGCCTTGGTGGAGCATCCGAAAATACGGCAGGCGGTGGTGCTGGTGCGGGAAGACGAGCCCGGGGATAAGCGGCTGGTGGCTTATGTGGTGGCCGACCAGGAGGCCGAGGAGGGCGACAGCGGGAACAAGAAAGCAGGGCTGCGGATCAGCGAACTGCGGGAGCACATGCTCGGTAAGTTGCCGGAATATATGGTGCCAAGCGCGCATGTCGAGTTGGAGAAGTTACCGCTGACCCACAATGGGAAGATTGACCGCAAGGCGCTGCCACAACCTGATAGGGATATACCTGAGGAAGAATATGTAGGCCCGCAAGATGCCACACAAGAAACTCTTTGCCGGCTGTGGCAGGACGTACTGCGGCGGGATCGTGTGGGAATTCACGACAACTTTTTTAAAATCGGCGGGCATTCTCTGCTGGCGGTGCAGCTAACATCACGCGTGAGGTCGGCATTCGCCATAGAGATGCCCCTTAGCGTTCTATTCGCGACGCCGACGGTGGCCAGAATGGCCAAACATATCGCGGCGGCGAACGGGCACGAAGGGCCGCGGTCGTCGCAGGTCCTGGTTAGTATTCAATCCCAGGGTTCACGAGTCCCCTTCTTCTGCGTACACGCCGTGGGCGGACAAGTGATTAGTTATGCGGAACTTTCACAAGAGATGGGCCTGGAGCAGCCTTTTTACGGGTTGCAGTCGCCTCCCGCAAATTTTTCTCCGGAGTCGGACATAAGCATCGAGCAAATGGCTACTCTGTACAACCGGGAAATTCGCAGTGTCCAGCCAGTCGGCCCTTATCTACTGAGCGGCTGGTCAATGGGAGGACTGGTAGCTTGGGAGATGGCGCAACAGCTGATGAAGGAAGGTGAGACTATGGGCCTGCTGGCGCTCATGGATACTACCCCCCCCTCCGGGTACCTGGAAGCTGATGACAGAGCTGATGAGATATCCATGCTCGCCCGTTTCGCTCTGGATATGAGCCGGTTGGTCGGCAAGGACCCTCGGCCCTTGGTGGAACAATTTTTCCAGGCGGATGCGCAAGACCAATGGAAGATGGTGCAAGAAACTCTTACCAGCTATGGTGTGCTGGCGCCGAAGACGGCCCATGCCGAAATGACTGCATTACTGAATGTGTTTACCCGGAATGCTCTCGCCATGAATAACTATTCCCTCCACCCCAGTGATCAATCGGTTGTTTTCTTTCGAGCGTCCGAGACGCCAGAGCGTTTCTCCAAGTTATGGACAAAATGGTCAGGCGGAGGCATTCAGTTCCATTTGGTTCCTGGAGATCATTTCACAATGCTCAGGCGGCCTAATGTACGTATCATCGCCGAGACCTTGCAGCGTTATATATCGATGAACAGCAACAACGAGTCGCGGGCTGTGAGTCCGGAAATGAGCCCCCGTGAGTTGATAGACATCGAAAGTCAGCACACACGGTGAAAATTAATCCTCTCTGGACGGAGGGTTTGCGTTATTTTATGATTTATTGGGCTGACTGAAGGGCCACTCGCGAGCTCATTCTGAGAATGAGTTCGTGATTGCCATCTGTAACTCGCTTGTTCTTAGAGATGACTTGTTCACGAGTGGAGGACCTTGCGATGGATAGCTTTTCTTCAGGACGTTCGTTTTGCATTCAGGTTATTAGGGCGTGTTAACACTAAATTAAGATTCTGTGATATTGACCGAGAGGAGCGTCTTCATGGGCACTTTACTTCAGGATGTTCGCTATGGTTTGCGCATGCTGGTCAAGAAGCCCACATTCACGATCGTGGCGGTCCTGACGCTGGCTCTGGGCGTGGGAGCCAACACGGCCATTTTCAGCATCGTGAATGCCGTGTTGCTGCGTTCTCTGCCCTACCGCGATCCCGATCGTTTGGTAAGAATCTTCTTTAACGAGCCCGGCGTAGGATTGCGGGACGTTAAGTTTTCCAAGCCCGAACTGGATGACCTGCAGACGCGAGCGGGTGTATTTGAAGATGTGACCCCGATCTTCGAGGGTAGCGAGAATTTGACCGGCGCCAAACAGCCCGAGCGTCTCGAGGCGGTCAATGGCAGTTTCAGCTACTTTTCCATGCTGGGTGTGACCCCGCAAATTGGACGGTTGTTTGGTCCGCAGGACTTTGCGCTCGGTTTTGCTCCAGTGGTCGTGATCAGCGATGGACTGTGGCGCCGTGCCTATGGCGCCGATCCGAATGTTCTCGGCCGTACCCTCCTGCTCGACAATGATCCCATTACAATTATCGGGGTTCTGCCACGCGGATTTCGCCATCCTGGACCGACGGTTTCCGGCGACGTGGAAGTGTTTGGCGCCGGCGGATTCAGCGCAGATCCCTTTCCCCCGCCAATACGTGGTAACCGGGTTTTAAGATCTGGAATCGGACGACTTAAGCCTGGCCTGACACTGGCGCAAGCTCAGGCGCGGCTCACTGCCATGGCCCACGAATTGCGCCACGACTTTCCCACCGATTACCCGCCGCAGGCGCAATGGACAATTGAGATTCAACCCTTGCAAGAAACTTTGGTAGGCAATGTTCGGCCCATGCTGCTGGTGTTACTGGGTGCGGTAACCCTGATCGTTTTGATCGTATCATTGAACATTGCCAATCTGCTGTTGGCGCGCGCTTCGGGGCGACAACAAGAGATGGCGGTGCGGTTAGCGCTGGGGGCGAGCCGCGGCCGCATGGTGCGCCAGATGCTGACCGAGTCCATGCTGCTGTCGCTTATCGGCGGTGCCGCGGGAATCGCAACCGCGGTTGGTACTTTAGGCTTCATTCTGCGCTTTGTGCCATCGAACGTTCCCCGGTTCAACGAAGTACGAATCGACTGGGTGGTGCTGGCCTTCGCTCTGCTGATTTCCATTCTTACCGGCTTAGTGTTTGGACTTGCTCCAGCGCTTCATTCGGCAAAAGGCGCTCTCTCCTCGGCCATTCGTGAAGGCGGTCGCGGTTCCGGTTACAGCACTACGACCGGCCGATTGCGGGATGTTCTAATCGTCTCGGAACTGGCATTTGCCGTCATACTGATGGTGGGAGCCGGCTTGCTGCTGCGTACGCTGCGGGATCTGTTGCAGGAAAATCCAGGCTTTAATCCAACTCAAGTGGTCACGGCAAACACGTGGCTAGGAGTTTCCAACGATCCGAAGATGGATCCGTATCTCGGTATTCCTGGTAAGGCCACCTTTGATCGTGAGTTGCTGCGGCGCATGAAGGCAATTCCGGGAGTAGAACTCGCCGCAATCACCTCATCTCTACCGACCACCAATAGCAACCCCAACGCGGTCGGTGGCTTAGCGGTTGAAGGCTTTGCGATTGAAGATAGACCGGTCGAGTCCTCGCAGGATCTGCGCGCCGAGAGAATTCGGATAAGCCCCGATTATTTTAAGGTGTTGCAGGCGACGCTCCTACGCGGTCGCTCATTCACCGAGGGCGATGAAGACGGCAAACAGCCGGTGGCCATCATTGATGAAAGCACCGCTCGTAAGTATTGGCCAACCCGCGATCCATTGGGCCGCCAAGTGCGGTTCGGAAAAGACCCTACCAAGCCATGGACGACCGTCGTGGGTATTATTAAGGATATCAAGAATGACGGTCTCGACATCGATGGCGTTCCCCACATCTACGTTTCGGTCTATCAAGACCCCAGCAAGCAAGTGAGCGTGGTGTTGCGGACGTCTCTGCGCGCGACCCTGCTCGAACCACAGATTCGGCATGAGATCCAGAGCATTGATCCCGGCTTACCCGTATTCAATGTTGTCTCTATGAATGACATCCTTGATCGGTCACTGGCTTCACGCCGTTTCTCTGCCGACCTGGTGAGCGGATTCGCCGGACTGGCGGCGCTTCTGGCCTCCATCGGAATTTATGGCTTGCTGGCCTACATGGTCAGCCAAAGATCGCGCGAGATCGGTATTCGCATGGCCCTGGGAGCCGGGCGAGACGGAGTCTTGAAGCTGTTCTTGCAAAAGGGTATGGTGCTGGCTGGCCTCGGAATCGTGGCCGGCATGGTCCTCTCTGCATCCACCGCGTCGTTGATGGCCAGTTTGCTTTACGGGGTGCGCCCGCATGATCCGGCTGTGTTTGTGATCGTGCCTCTGCTTTTACTTGCAGTGGCGGTGCTGGCCAGCTACCTTCCAGCCCGGCGCGCCACCAAGGTGGACCCAATGATTGCCCTTCGCGAGGCATGAACTCACCGGTTTACGGCCGGTCCATCAATGGCAGAAAATCTTAATGCCATCTTTAACTTAGCGGGAACGCGCCTCTATACTTTGGTTGCTTATCTTGGTTTTTGTTCGGTTTCTGTAAAATCACCCAAGAGTCCTTTAAATCCACAACAGAGGTTCATAATGTGCTGTGAAACTGCGAGGTTTGTTACAACTTGGAGCCTCATGCCATCGCAGTGATAGTTAATGGCCTATTCTCAGCCGCTTTCTGACGGAGGTCTCGAATGAGTCCACAGCTTCAGACCGAACCGAAGACCGAACCGATCCAGCCCCAGCCCAACATTCCGAGGTGGAACTTGGCCCTCCGGATTGCCTTTCGATTCTGGATGATATATCTGGGGCTGTATTGTCTTGCCACGCAAATCATCACCAGCCTGTTCACCGCTTCCGGGGGAGCCGATCCGGCCACTCTCTGGCCGCTGCGCCCCGTGATCTTTTGGACCGCCGCCCATATTTTCCACGTGAATGCGCCCCTGTCCTTCTTCTGGGGCGGCAACAGCGCCACCAGCGACTGCATGTTCGGTTGGGTCATGACCTTCTGCCTGCTAGTGATTGCCACTGCCGCGACCGTCGTCTGGTCACTTCTCGACCGCAGCCGGGAGAATTACGCCGGACTGCATAAGTGGTTTCGGCTTTTCCTTCGCTTCGCGCTTGCCGGACAGATGATTGGCTACGGTTTTGGGAAAGTCATCCCGATACAGATGCCGTATCCCTCATTGACCAGGCTGCTGCAGTCTTTTGGCACGTTCTCTCCCATGGGGGTTCTCTGGACCTCTATGGGCTCGGCCCCGGCTTATCAAATCTTCACCGGCTGCGCCGAACTCGCAGGTGGATTGCTGCTGATCGTCCCTCGCACGGCCACCTTCGGTGCCCTGATCAGCCTCGCTGCCATGACCCAGGTGTTTATGCTGAACATGACGTACGATGTGCCGGTTAAGCTGTTTGCCTTCCACCTCATCCTGCTCTCCTGCTTTCTCCTAGCCCCCGACGTTCCACGCCTGGTCAGGTTCATGTTCCTGAACCGGGCTACAGCGCTTTCCACGAAACCGCAACTCTTCCGTGGCGTCCGGGCCAACCGGATCGCACTTGCCGCGCAAATGATATTGGGTCTGTGGCTCGTAGGCTTGTACTGCCACCATTGCTGGGGTATCTGGAGTACCCGGGGCGGGGGCAGACCGCTCCCGCCGCTCTATGGCATCTGGGAGGTGCGCCAGATGTCGATCGACGAACAACCACGCCCGCCGCTGCTCACCGACTCCGCCCGTTGGCGCCGCGCCATCTTCGATTCCCCCAACCGGATGGCCTTTCAGCGCACGGACGATTCATTCGCTCCTTATGGCGCCTCCGTCAATCTCCCGGACAGAACTCTCGCCCTCACGAAGAGGGGCGACAAGAACTGGACGGCGAGCTTCACCTTCCAGCGGCCTGCCGGGGATCAGCTTATCCTGGATGGCCGGATGGACAATCATCAGGTTCATATGGAGCTTCAGCTGACCGACCGGAATCAGTTTCTGCTGGTCTCAAGAGGTTTCCACTGGATCCAGGACGCCCCCCTCGGCCGCTTTGCCCCAGACCGAAGCGATGCAGCCCCAACTCTGTGACGGTTCGTATTTGCGGAGAGAAATCACGTCGTTGAGAGGCGTGTAGTAAATGGCTGGAGGGTTCCATGCAACTGACACCGATTGCAATCTTGTTGTAGGCGGGATTCTTAGCCGTGCCAATCGTCTGCGCATACCCGACATAGGCGTTGATTGTGAGTAAGGTCAAATTCCATCTATCCAAGCGTCCTGGCGAAATTGAATTTTACTTGGAGCCTCTTCCATTGCAGTGATAGTTAATGGCCGATTCTCAGCCGCTTTCTGACGGAGGTCTCGAATGAGTCCACAGCTTCAGACCGAACCAATCCAGCCCCAGACCGAACCGATCCAAGCCCAGGCCCAGCCCAACATTCCGAGGTGGAACCTGGCCCTCCGGATTGCCTTTCGATTCTGGATGGTATATTTGGGGCTGTATTGTCTAGCCACGGAAATCCTCCCCGGTCTGTTCACCGTTACCGGGGGACCTACAGCCGCGCTTCCCGATCCGGCCACTGTGTGGCCGCTGCGCCCCGTGATCTTCTGGACCGCCGCCCATATTTTCCACGTGAATGCGCCCCTGTCCTTCGGCGACAACAGCGGCGGCGGCGACTGCATGTTCGGTTGGGTCACGGCCTTCTGCCTGCTAGTGATTGCCACTGCCGCGACCGTTGTCTGGTCACTTCTCGACCGCAGCCGGGAGAATTACACTGAGCTGCATAAGTGGTTTCGGCTTTTCGTTCGCTTCGCGCTTGCCGGACGGATGATTAGCTACGGTGTGGTGAAAGTTTTCCTGCTGCAGATGCGTTATCCCTCATTGACCAGGTTGCTGCAGCCTTTCGGCACGCTCTCCCCCTACGGGGTTCTCGTGAACTTCATAGGCTCGGCCCCGGCTTATGAAATCTTCACCGGCTGCGCCATGATCGCAGCCGGATTGCTGCTGATCGTCCCTCGCACGGCCACCTTGGGCGCAGTGATCAGCCTCGCCGACATGATCCAGGTGTTTATGCTGGCCATGACTTACGATGTGACAGCAAAGCTATTTGCCGTCCACCTCATCCTGCTCTCCTGCTTTCTCCTGGCCCCCGACGTTCCACGCCTAGTCAGATTCTTTTTGCTGCGTCGGACCACGTCGCTTTCCACCGAAGCGCAACTCTTCCGTGGCGTCCGGGCCAACCGGATCGCACTTGCCGCGCAAATCATATTGGGTCTATGGCTCGTAGGCATGTACTGCCACTACTGCTGGGGTATCTGGAATACCCTGGGCGGGGGCAGATCGCTCCCGGCGCTCTATGGCATCTGGGAGGTGCGCCAGATGTCGATCGACGATCAACCACGCCCGCCGCTGCTCACCGACTCCACCCGTTGGCGGCGCGCCATCTTCGATTTCCCCGACCGGATGGCCTTTCAGCGTCTGGACGATTCGTTCGCTCCGTATGGCGCCTCCGTCAGTCTCCCGGACAGAACTCTCGCCCTCACGAAGAAGGGCGACAAGAACTGGACGGCGAGCTTCACCTTCCAGCGGCCTGCCGGGGATCAGCTTATCCTTGATGGCCGGATGGACAATCATCAGGTTCATATGGAGCTTCAGTTGATCGACCGGAATAGTTTTCTGCTGGTCTCAAGAGGTTTCCACTGGATCCAGGAGTTTAAATTGCTTCCGCAGCCGTGATTGGAATAAACATTTTCCCCAACGATGCAACTGCGAGGATTGTTACAACTTGGAGCCTCTTCCATCGCAGTGATAGTGAATGGCCTATTCTCAGCCACTTTCTGACGGAGGTCTCGAATGAACGCACAGCTTCAGACGATCCCACAGCTTCAGACCGAACCGATCCAGCCCCAGCCCAACATTCCGAGGTGGAACCCGGCCCTGCGGATTGCCTTTCGATTCTGGATGGTATATTTGGGGCTGTATTGTCTTGCCACGCAAGTCATCACCAGCCTGTTCACCGCTAACGAGGGAGCCACCTTGCCCGATCCGGCCACTCTCTGGCCGCTGCGCCCCGTGATCTTTTGGACCGCCGCCCATATTCTCCACGTGAATGCGCCCCTGTCCGTCTTCTGGGGCGGCAACAGCGCCACCAGCGACGACATGTTCGCTTGGGCCACGGCCTTCTGCCTGCTAGTGATTGCCACTGCCGCGACCGTCGTCTGGTCACTTCTCGACCGCAGCCGGGAGAATTACGCTGAGATGCATAAGTGGTTTCGGCTTTTCCTTCGCTTCGCGCTTGCCGGACAGATGATTGCCTACGGTTTTGTGAAAGTTTTCGTGCTGCAGATGCAGCATCCTTCGTTGACCAGGCTGCTGCAGCCTTTCGGCACGTTCTCTCCCATGGGGATGCTCTGGAACTCCATGGGCTCGGCCCCGGCTTATGAAATCTTCACCGGCTGCGCCGAAGTCGCAGGCGGATTGCTGCTGATCGTCCCTCGCACGGCCACCTTGGGCGCCCTGATCAGCCTCGCCGCCATGATCCAGGTGTTTACGCTGAACATGACGTACGATGTGCCGGCAAAGCTGCATGCCTTCCACCTCATCCTGCTCTCCTGCTTTCTCCTGGCCCCCGACGTTCCACGCCTAGTCAGATTCCTGTTGCTGAACCGGGCCACCGCGCCTTCCACGCAAGCGCAACTCTTCCGTGGCGTCCGGGCCAACCGGATCGCACTTGCCGTGCAACTCATATTGGGTCTGTGGCTCGTGGGCTTGTACTGCCACCAATGCTGGGGTTACTGGAATACCCATGGCGGGGGCAGACCGCTCCCGCCGCTCTATGGCATCTGGGAGGTGCGCCAGATGTCAATCGACGAACAACCACGCCCGCCGCTGCTCACCGACTCCACCCGTTGGCGGCGCGCCATCTTCGATTTCCCCAGCCGGAACTGTGCTGCGCTGTACACACAAGTGATACATACACAAGCGTCCGTGTGTATGGCATTTCAGCGTCTGGACGATTCGATCGCTCCTTATGGCGCCTCCGTCAATCTCCCGGACAGAACTCTCGCCCTCACGAAGAGTGACGACAAGAACTGGACGGCGAGCTTCACCTTCCAGCGGCCTGCCGGGGATCAGCTCATCCTGGATGGCCGGATGGACAATCATCAGGTTCATATGGAGCTTCAGTTGACCGACCGGAATAAGTTTCCGCTGGTCTCAAGAGGTTTCCACTGGACCATGGAGGCCCCCTTCGGCCGCAATTGATGGTAGGTCAGTATGACTGGAGGGATTCATCCTCAGTGAGCTGATACTCGATGCAGCTGAGTTCAGGTTTCCATTACCGTTCTTTCAGAGCTTGTAAAATCATTCGCTTTGTGAGCATGGACGGGCGCAGCCAGTGGCCAGATTCTGAAATGCGAAGCCGAAGTTATCTGTGTCTCCTGATGCAGCCTACGATCATGTCCTGGCTGATGGCGGTGTATCCGCCTTCCCCCCTGGGGCATCGTACCGTCGCTAACGCCTTCGTTGCCGCTGCAGTTGTCGATTCGAGTCACGGAATATCCGGTTGCTTTCGCAAAATGAAGCGTGGAATATCATCTCCCTGTAGAGTCCGCAGGCATGAGAACCCATCTCCGTATCGTTCTTCCCGGTGGCAACGGACAGGTCGGCAACATTCTCGCCCGACATTTTCACGCTCAGGGACATGATGTCGTCGTCCTCGCTCGCAGGGTCACATTAGCCCCGTGGCGCGTCGTCAATTGGGATGGAGCAACTCTGGGTAACTGGACATCCGAATTGGAGAATGCTGATGTACTCATTAACCTCGCGGGCAGAAGCGTAGATTGCCGATACACTCCGGCAAACCGCAGAGCAATCAAAGAATCCCGGATTCAGACGACTCACTTGCTAGGTCAAGCGATTGGTCACTCCCTTCATCCGCCCCGCTTGTGGATGAACGCAAGTACCGCGACGATTTACCGTCATGCTCTTGACCGACCGATGGACGAGCAGACGGGGGAGATTGGTGGCAACGAACCGAATGCGCCTGCCAAATGGCGTTTCAGTATTGATGTCGCCACTAGCTGGGAGACGACTTTCTTCGACCCTGTCACACCCAATACTCGCAAGATCGCACTTCGCAGCGCCGTGGTCATGAGTCCAGATCGCGGGGGGATATTCGATAAATTGCTTCGTCTGGTTCGGTTTGGTCTCGGAGGAACCTCAGCCAGCGGTATGCAATTTGTTTCTTGGATTCACGATGCCGATTTCTTGGGTAGCATCGATTACCTGATCGCCCGAGATGAGATTGATGGCGTGGTCAATATTGCATCGCCAAATCCTTTGCGGAACCGGGAATTCATGAAGGCTCTGCGAGAAGCATGGGGATCACGCATCGGGCTGCCTGCTGCAAGCTGGATGCTGGAGATAGGTACCTTTTTTCTGCGGTCCGAAACGGAACTGGTGCTCAAGAGCCGCCGCGTTATCCCCGGTCGTCTTGTCGAAGCTGGTTTCCAATTTCAATTCCCTGAGTGGGAAAGCGCCGCACAACATCTGGTTAGGCGCTGGCGTGCGACCGATCAGCGTTAAAAGAGGTTCTTTGATAAGGCTCGCGATCACATGCTCGCCGCTACAACGCTCCGCCCGTCTGAACCGCTAGATCGTTCAGTGCCATCTCTAGCTTCGTAATCGCTGCCCCGATTTCGGGATGCTCTCCGATCTTCTCTTGTAGCGCTTTTAGAATCTGGTGGGCACTTTCGATATCCGCTTCTGCCTCGCCTGAAGTTTGTTTAGGATTGGCTTTGTTCGGGGTTTCCATGGATACCACCTCGATGTGCTGCTCGATTCCGATGCGGCCCGTGTCGCACTCGCGGCTTACAAGGATTTCTTCACGCTCTGGGAAAATGCTGAACCGGACGTCCCTATCCTGAAGCAAGCGAAGGCCGAGGGCGCGGCGGTGGTATTGGCAGCATATCCAACTAAGTTACGTTTTTTCTTTTATGTATACTGCCCCGATGAGTTCGCGACCCAGCCTCAGCCAGCAGAAGGCTGTGTGGTCGCCAGCATTCTTCGCCTGGTGCTTTGTCTTCCTGCTCGCGGCGATGGCCATATCGGAACTGAAACCGCCCGATGCGATGCCGGCGGCCTCGCCTGAAAATGAATTTTCCGCGGAGCGCGCCCTGATCCATGTTCGCGCGATTGCCCGTGTCCCGCATCCCATTGGATCCGAGGCCAACGCCGCAGCGAGGGATTATCTCATCGCGCAGCTCTCCGGGTTGGGAATGAACCCGCAGGTAGTAACGGCAATCGGCGTCAACACCCGGTCTCGGTCCGGAGCTCTTGTTGCCGGAAGGACGCACGACATTGTCGCGCGCCTGCCCGGAGTTGCGAGCTCGGGAGCCATCCTGTTGATGGCCCATTATGATTCCGTCCCCAGCGGTCCGGGCGCGGCGGACGACGCCTGTGGAGTGGCAACCCTGCTGGAAGCGCTACGCGCACTAAAGACCGGAGCGCCTCTCAGAAACGACGTGATCGTGCTCTTTACCGATGGCGAAGAAGCCGGACTTCTTGGAGCCGAAGCCTTTGTTGCTTCTGACCCATGGATAAAGGACGTTGGCTTGGCGATGAATTTTGAAGCGCGCGGCGACCGCGGCCCTTCATTGCTTTTTGAGACCAGCGGGAACAATGCTTCCCTGATCAACGAAGTACGACATGTAGCTCCTTATCCTATCGGTTCATCCCTGTTCTATGCGTTGTACAAATTGTTGCCCAATGACACGGATTTCACTGTGCTTCGTCCTGCAGGCGTTCCCGGACTCAATTTCGCCTTCGGCGGGCGTCTCGAAGCCTATCATTCCTTGCTGGACACCGCGGACAACCTCGATACTAAATCCCTCCAACACCAGGGTTCATATGCTCTGACGCTGGTACGGGATTTTGGTGAGCTGAACTTGAGCCGATTCAGAGAGAAAAGGGGTGATGCGATCTTTTTTGACTGGTTCGGGGCAAACCTGATCGCCTACGGCGAACGGTGGGTTATGAGGGGAGAGTTTGCTGTCTCGATTTTACTCGCCGTGGCCATTGCCTTCAGCCTGCGGCGCCGGGAAATAAGGATCGCGCGTCTGGCGGCCGCAGTGCCTGCCTGTTTGTCTATACTTCTTGTTCTTCCCATCGGCATGAGCGCGACGGGCTGGCTGGTGCTGTGGCTCCTCCGCAGAAACATGCTTCTGGGAGACACACCCGCGAATTCTCTTCTTCTGATTAGTTTGATTCTGCTGGGGGTGGTTCTGGGAGGAGGGCTGCTCGAAAAGCTCCGGGCCTATTTCAGTCTTCAGGAGCTGTCTTTGGGCGGGCTAGTGCTGGTGTGTATCCTTAGCTGGATCGTTGCCCTGCTTCTTCCGGCGGGAAGTTTTTTGCTGTTTTGGCCTCTGTTGTTGACAATACTGGGATTGGTGACGATCGGGCTGGCGGGCACGAAATCCTCGCGCGCCTGGCTGCTCGGTACGCTGGCCGGCGCGGTCATGACCATTCTGCTTTTCGCTCCTATCGCCGATCTACTGTACATTTTTCTTACGCTAAACGTGTTGAGCATCGCCGCTGTGGGCCTGCTCCTCGGTCTTTTCTTTGTCATCTGCATTCCCCTGATGAATGTGGCTGTCCCTCAGGATTCCGCGCGCAGAATTGCCGTGCCAATGCTCGCAGCGGCAGCGGTCTGCCTTGGGGCTGGCATACTGCAATCGCATTCGAGCGCTCAACATCCGCGGCGGGACACTCTTGTTTACAGTTTGAATGCCGGCGACCACGCCGCAGTTTGGGTCAGCTATGACAATGCTGTCGACAGCTACACGGCGCAGTTCATTTCCGGTAACGCCAATCCCCAGTCGAACCCGGACTACTTGACGGGTTCGCCGCGGCTGGTCCTGTCCGGAGTGGCTCCTGTAGTCGAGTTGCTTCCGCCGATCAGTGAAATCAATGCGGACGAACAAAACGGAGGCCTTCGCAACATCCGTATGAAGGTGAGGTCGCAGAGAGAAGCAAACCTCATTACCCTGAGATTCGATCCGAGCGTAAAAATCAGTGCTCTGAGGGTTTCCGGACGGAGCATGAGTCTTCCGACGAATTCGAGCGGGCCTATTCTTCTCTACGGCATGGGCACCCAAGGCGCGGACCTGGAATTCACGCTTCATGCCCCTCCCGCAGTTTCATTCTGGATCAGCGACCAATCGGCCGGCTTGCCGACTGCCCAGCACCGACCCTCAGATCTGATCCCCGGCCAAGCAAGTGACATGACCCTGGTATGCCGAAAATATACCCTGAACAGACCGACGAAGTAATGTTCAATGTCTGAGATGAGGAATGAACGGCGTGAAGATGCGAGGAGAGCGCCTTTGGCCTGCGCATTCGTTACTCCTCTACCGATTCTTGCGTGGGCGGCGCGTTGCCGCCATGGAAGGAGTTCCACTTTGCTTCAAGGCCATCGAAGATTGTTCAAGCACCATGGTTGATTAACTGCCGCGAAACCACTGCTTTGACCAGACACTGCTGCCGTTTTCGACCGACTGTTCCAAATCACGCGGTTTTCACGCTGCTTCATTTTGGTCTGGCATCAAGTCGCTCGGTGGTGGACTTTCCGTTCCGCTGAACAGATTCGCCGTCGGTTTTGCCCCAGGAATTGCGGCGGCCCTCCTTCACGTAAAGGTGATCCCGCAGAGGTAAAGTCAAGTCCAGTTTCGCAAGCCATTCGTTTTCTGATCGCCGAATGTGTTCGCTTCAGGACTTGTTGCAAGTCGGACCGCTTATCGCCGCTTCAGAGAAAAAGGCTGGATTAATGCCATCCGCTGCCGCCGCAGTCCGTTCTCTCCGGTCCAGTTTATCGAGTAGAAATCGCAAAAAACGCGCATTATTCGTGTATTTTGCAGAAATGGAGGGCCAGAATTCTCTGCAGTCCAGACTGCGTGGCGGAGAGCTTGAGATTCGAACCTTCGGTACCTTTTGCCTGGTCGCCTAAGAGCCGAGGTGTGCGCAACATCCAGCCAATTCTGCAACATACACGTCTCCTCCAGAGAATTGCATGAGCACGCTGTCAGGTTGTTTTGTCGTCGAAAGCGTTAATTTCCTACAAGACGACTTCCGGGGAGTTTGAACAAGAGGAGCCACCGAAAAGCGATAGACTGGCAGCAGGCTGGGCCGAGTCCATAATTCGTTCAGATAAGTAAATCCGTCATAAAGACCAAGGAGATCGCATGTCTACGAAGTGGAATAACGATGGAGTTTTTCACCTCGGAATCAACATGGCAGGTGCTGTCTCCGCTGGAGCCTACACCGCCGGGGTACTCGATTTCCTCACCGAAGCCCTGGAACAATGGTATGCCGCGAAGGCCACGCCGAATCCAACCGTCCCGCTCCACGACCTCTGTATCGATGTCTTCAGCGGGGCGTCCGCGGGGGGAATGTGCGCGGCTATCTCGGCAGTCATGCTGCAAGGTCCATTCAAGCACATTCAAGATCCGGCTGACCCCTCCGTTCGAGACACGACGAACAGGTTTTATGAGAGCTGGGTCAACAGGATCGACATCGAGCCTCTTCTGGGAGTGACCGATTTGCAGGATGGAAGTCCGGTTGTGTCCTTGTTGGACTCGAACATCATTGATCAGATTGCCGACTACGCGCTTGCCCCGGTGGCTGACCCGGCGCGGCGGCCTTATCTGTCGGACGCGCTTACGCTGTTTCTCACCCTGACCAACGTGCGCGGCGTGCCTTTCTCGCTAAACGGCGAGGCCACTGGATCGGCCGAGGAAGACATCGCCTACTACGCCGACCGACTCCAGTTCGAGACGGTGCGCGGCGCGGACTTGCCGCTGTCCGGTTCCGCCAAACCGCTCCCGCTCCCGAACGTTGGATCGAACGCGGGCGCGTGGCCACTGCTCAAAGAAGCGGCCAAGGCGACCGGAGCCTTTCCGCTCTTCCTCGCTCCACGCAAACTGGAGCGGAGTGCGGGGGACTATTATGACTCGCCGTGGCAACCGATCTCGAGCGACGTGACTGTCCCGGCTCCGCCGCACTGGTCGCTCACAAAGAACGAGACCTTTACGACGCTCAATGTCGACGGGGGCGTCACCGATAACGACCCGTTCCAACTGGCACACGATTTCCTCGCCATCCATAACCCGCAGGCCCGGCGAGATCCAAAAACCGGTGAGCTGCGTAACCCTCCGGACGCCGACAATGCCAACTGCGCGGTCCTTACGGTCGCGCCCTTTCCTGCGGAGGATCTCTACAATCCAAACTACAATTTCGACCAGAACGGTTCGGTGTTCGGTATGCTGCCTAATCTCATCTCGGTGCTGATTTCGCAATCGCGCTTTCAGGGCGAAACGCTGGCCGCAGTGATGAGTGGAATGTCCTACAGCCGCTTCGTTCTGGCTCCCTCAGACACCGACAATCCTAACGATGACGCGCTGCAATGCGCTCTGCTCGGCGCCTTCGGCGGCTTCTTCGAGCGGGGCTTTCGCGCCCATGATTACCAGCTCGGCCGGCGGAATTGCCAGAAGTTCCTGAAGGACCATTTCCGTCTGGCGACGACGAATCCCATCATTGCCGGCGGGCTCGACAAGCTCGGTGCAGCAGAGCGGGCGGCGGTGACTGCGGCATTCGACCCGGGGCACACGGGCTACATTCCCATCGTCCCAGTTTGCGGAACAGCTGTCGCCGAGGTTCCGGCGCCGGCACGCGCGACGATCACTTCCAGCCGGGTCGGCCACATCCTCAACTGGATTGTGGACCGGCTCCACGCGGTGACGAAGCCTCTGCTGGAGAGCGCTATCGGAACTGGATTTGAGAACTGGGCTGCCAGATCGGCGGTCGACACTATCATCTCAACCTGGGGTAAGGCTAAGCTCAGGGAGTTGCTTCAAAAGGAACTTAAGGGCGTCATCGTGGGATGATGCGGAAACCAACTCTCTAAAGTAGAACCATGAACAAAGAGGAGGCACGTCACACACTGGGAAGAAGCTATCCCGACGGTCTTGACGAGTCGTATAAGCCGACTTCTCGCCCGAAATAAACTCCGGTTAGGCGATGATTCACCGATAATTTGCGCCCTCGGAAAGTTTCACGCCTGCGCTCGCTGTTACACGACCGAAACCTTTGGGCGGCGTGACCGTGTCGTGACGAGCTTCGGGGCCAAGACAACAAAGAGCTTCTTCCGAGCTCGGCAGAGGACGTTTTGTGCTTCAAATCTGCTAACGCCGAGTACAGACGCGGTTTCTGTAATTGACCGATCTCCAAAAATAGTGCAGCTCGACCGCTCTCCGCTCGACTGCCAAGAGCTTCCCGATAGCACACCGGAGTATGTTCGTCTGTTCGGCGCGACATGCTTCCTCATCTGGAGAAGGAGCGTCGCAGCGCAGCGCAGAGGGCAGGCCGCGAGCTGCAGGACATCGCGACAAAGGCCGTAAGCATTCGCACGCAAATTGCGGAGTTAGAGAGCGGGTGATTTGACATTTCATCCGTGCTTGCGAGTATAGACAATTTCCTGCTCACCCACATGCCGTCGAAAAATTCGTCAGGTTGCGCGGGTATCCGGAGCGAGGAGTGGTCTCGACCCATCTGAACATTTCATAGGGTCCTGCAACATCGAGAAGGTCGACACCTTCGTAGACAGGAATGCCGAGTATCATCTGTCCTCCTTAAACCAGTTCCCGGTTAAGCCAACTGTTGCGTGAGACTTTGGCTAGCTTGCTTTGACCGCGATGAAGGAAGCCACTAATCCGGCAGGTTTTCCATCGTGCGGTTTCACCCGTATGACTGACCCAGTGATTGCCGGCACTTGGTTGACTCCGTCAGGCCAGGGTTCCGTCAGAGAGCCGTCATAGTCGTAGAAAAGGTGTTCGGTTGATGTTCCTGGCCGCCCCTTGCCGATGTGTTGCGTGCGCTGCGACTCCGTCATGCGCCGGTATCAGAGCGCCCTTCAAGTCCATGACATTGCCCGGACCGAAGCTCAGTTCCCCTTCGAAAACGGTCGGCGGCGAATCCTTGACGGTCCACACACCCTCAAGAGCAGGGCTTCGAGTTTCTTGGGGTCGTCGCCTAGGGGGACGGGGTTATTTAGGAAGCTGCGGTAAGTCCAGATGCCCCCAAAAGGATTGCTCATGGGATAGCTCCTATTCTTTGGGTGTCGGGTTGTTGATCATCATGGAGCGCGTCTGTGCATGCCGGGCATGCCAATGCCGTTGCCGGGCGCGCCCAGATCCGGGACGATCTGGACGTTGGTCATCATGCCGCTGTCCTCGTGATCCAGGATGTGGCAGTGGATGACGAACTCTCCAATGTAGCGATCATATTTTGTGCGGATCATAACCTGGTAGTCGTTCTGAACGAAGACAGTGTCTTTGAAGGTGTGCCACATGCCGCAATATTGGTTCTGAAGACCGAGAGAGTCGGGCGGTTCAAGGCACTCGCCTTTGGGGCCGAAGATGGTCTTGCCGGCGTGCTGCACGTCCATGACCTCAAAGGGATTGACGTGAATATGAAAGATGTGGGGTTCGCCCTTTGACGTGAGAACCCAGTCGTCGGTGGTTCCAACTTGCCGGGTAAAGTCGATGCGCTCTGGATCGTAGACTTTCTTGTTGATGTAGAAGCCGAAAGCCGACCAGGGTCCGAGCGGCGGATCGTTTTGGGAGAAGGGCGGGCTGTTGGGAGGAAATAGGGTGGGGAAGGGCAAGGTCCCGATGAAGAAATCAGCGTGCTGGATGTCGGGATTTACGATCTCGTCCTTCAGGTCCATCATGCCGCGCCAGGGCGCGATGTCTCCCTTCTTGAGCCCGGCAAGAGCGGCGGGAGGAAGAGACTTGTCGTTCTTGTTGCCGTCGTAGAGGGCCTGCATGACGTAAGTTTCCGGGTCGACAGTGATGGCTTTGCCGCCCTTGACGACGACGGTTGCGAGGAGTTGCGTCTCGTTGGTCCCCTGACCTCCTTTGCCAGCGCTCTCTCTTTCGGCCGGTGTTGCCGCCTGATTGAGGACGCAGTAAGTACCTTCACGCGGGAAGACGAGCAGGATATCGCTGCGATATCCGGGCTGCATAAAATTGGTACCGATGCCGCCGCTGACGCTGGTCTGGATGACGCCGTCTTTGATGCCAATGGGGTGAACGTGCGTACGGGTGAGGCCGTCGGCGGCGATCTCAAACTGCGGAACCAACGGAACGGGATTGTCCGGCTGGCTGGTGCTGGGACAGATCTCCGCGATGATCTTCGCCTGTTCCACGGGAGTTCCGGGAACGACTCCTTCGAACGCCCTGCTAGCTTTCGGGTCCTTGCTTGCGACCATCGGAACGATTTGCAGGTTGACAGTATCGTGAATGCCGCCGTGGATCATACGCCAGTGCTGGATCACCCCCGCTTGCACGCCGGTCAGTACTGGCTGAACGGCTCCGTTGATGCTGGTAAAGCGGCCGCTCGTGTCCCAGACCGTGGGGGAGGAAAGTTGAAGTCCGAAGTTTTCGACAATACCGATCTTGCCCGAGGGACAGGACCAGGTTCCGTCCGCATTCGTGATGATTTTCGTCAATTTGTCGTCGGTAAAGCAGGCGTAGGGAATCTGCTGGAAAAGAAAGACCTGCTCGGGGAAATTTTTGTTGCTGGCATCATGGAGGATGGTGTCGATATCGCCGGGCGTGCTACCTGTGTAATGGCGGTCACCGCGAATAATGAGAGCGCCGGAGGCCCCGCTGGCTACCTGCGTGGCGGTCGATCCGTGGCGATGAGCGTGGTACCAGAAGGTGCCGGCGGGGTGATCGCCGGGAATGTTGATCTCAAAGTCGAACTGGGTCTGCGGGGCGATGTTAAGCAGGACGTTGTCGCTGTTGCCGGCGGGTGAGACGTGCAGCCCGTGGAAATGCATGTTGATGGTATTGAAACAGCCGGCAGAGCCATCCGGAGGGTCCTGGCCAGCCGGGCACGTCGGGTCCGCTTTTTCAAGGTTGTTGGTAAGGTGCACCCGCAGCGTCGTGCCCGGATGCATCTCCAGCTGCGGGCCTGAGAGACAGCCTCCGTAGGAGCGCAGGCGAACCTGATCCATGGCGCCGGTTGAGGGATTGGAGATGGCGTTGGTGTCTTCGCGAACCACTAGATCCACGGTGACGACGTTGCCGGCCTGGCTGATGTCGCCTGCCGGGTCGCAGCCAGCAGCGGAGATCTTGGCCGCCAACAGTCTAATCGCGCCGGCTGGAGGAGCTGCCTGTAGTCTCGGCGGGAAGAGGAACGGTTGCGGCGACTGAGCCGCGAGTGGAAGGCATAACGCGAGAGAGACCAAACTCAAAACGGGTGTGCTGGTGTGCATCGTTGCTATCTCCTGAGTGCGGGCTGACCGAAAAAAATCTATGTGACGGTCGTTATGGGAGGAGCTATTTTGTTTGCCGCAACTCGACCGCACCGACCCGCACCTTGGCCCCCTCGCTGAGCGAAGCGGCGGCAGGTGGCGTGGCCTCTCCGTGCGCAGTGGGAACGCGACCGTCGCTGGCCGCCAGGGTTACGGTGACGTTCGGCGACGTCGGCGTTAGGCCAAGTGCCTTCAACTGCTGGGTCACTTCGAAATCGTAGCTCTGGTCCGAGGCCATCTTCATGCCATGGTGGCCAAACGCGCCAAACCAGTTGATGGTTCCGACGTACTGGCGTGTGGCCGGCGCACCTTTCCTTTCGATATATACGTCGAGAAGCGAGAGCGGCGGCTGCTCCGCCGTGAGGTGTCGAAGAACAAGCTGGACGCCACCTGAAGCTTCCGCTGGGGTGGCCAGAAGACTATTGGCTTTGACCCGCGGAATCACGATATCGATTGAGGTAGAGGTTGGGTTCAGGACGACTGCCGGCGACTTTGCGACCAGGCTAGGGTAGGTTATAGGCGCCTGTTCCGGCTGCGGCGCAGCTTGTACGCGAAGAGCGGTGGGTCGTACGCGGAAACAACTGGACTCGTTATCGTACTGGTAACCGAGAAGCCGAGTGTCGACAAAGTTGCTGACGGGCTGCTTTTGCAGAGCACCTGTTTCGTCGGGGAACATGAATTGCTGCGCCAGCCAGAGTGTATTGGTGGGCATGGAATGCAGCTTCTGCCAGCAAGACCAGAGGCGGTCGATGTTGGCGTGGTGGGTGTAGAAGATGGGATCGTTAGCGGCAACCGGCACATCGCCCATATGGGCGACGGGACAGGTCAAGCCAACTGTGCAGTGTACATAGCCGTGAATTCCGCGCTCGATCTTGAACTCATAAGCAAGGTAGTTGGGGTTGGTGAGCAGCTGATCGACATTGGTCCTGAGGGAAGAAAGCTGTTTGCTGCCACTGTTCATTTCGGCGTCGCGCCTCTTGTCGAAGAGTGGAGAGGCTGTGTCCCGGAATTCATCCGGAAGCTCTTCCTGTGCGGGATCGGTGTAGTCCCAGTAGGGCAGGGTGAGCGTTTCGTCTTGTGCAGCCCAGCGGAGAACCCGCTCGAAGTAGTAGAGGTACATGCGATGCCAACCGAAGAAGTTGGCCTGGTTGAGCCCGATGTTATCCGAAGTGGAGTTACGATCTGCATTGGAATGCTGGCAGGTGTCCCAGACGGCGAGCGCAATCTCATACGCCGGACTATTCGGCTGCGCGGGCGGCAGACTCTGGTCGCTCATGCCGTCGTAAAAAGCCAAAGCTTCGTCAATGTAGGCTTGGCTTTTTCCCGACTGCTTTAGGTAGGCAGCCAGGTTCGTTCTCTGCTGCGCCACGGTACCCTCGGGGCTGTCCGGGCCGTAGTATCCGTGAATGTTGGCCCAATAGGCCCAGCTGCGGCGATAGTCCACCGAATCGGCGGGACTGTTGTCCAGCGACCTCATCTTGGCGACTGCCTTTTTAAGGCTCGAGAGCCGCTTCGCTCCGTCCGGCCCGGCGACGAAGTCCTGAAGCTTCATGCGCGTCTGTACTGAATTCGGTGTAGGTGGAGGAGCCTGGGCTGAAGCAAGACTTGACAGAGAAAAAGCAAGCACCATCGACGACAGCAACACCCCAGAGACTTTCGCAGTTCCGCGTTTCATGGAAGGCTCCTTACCAAGACTGATATCTGCAGCCTTGAAAAGCTCTGAATAAAGGTTCAGACGCTGAACGGTTCGAAGCAGATGCAATACCGCTGGGGAGCCAGCATAAGCGTCTGGATTTCGATTGTTGTGTTAGGGGCCCTAGTGCAAAAGGAACGTTGTTCTCGACGACCGAAAGTATACACAGGTTTGTGGGAACATAGCACAAGAGATTTTTTCGTAGCTAGGAGGCTTTAGTTGAAAAAAGTACCGAGTGACAACCTGATCTTCAGCTTCGATGAATGAAGTCCCGAACAATGCTTCGATTAATAAGAACAGCACCTCACACTTAGCGGACGACGCTAGCTTAGCCGATTCAAGTAAAGAACGGCGAACTCCCACCGCAAGCCGCCGCCGAATTAAGCGGCATTGCCGGGGAACTCCAAGGTCTGGTCAGACAACTGGATCATTACCTACTTCGTGGCACGGGAGAACCTGCAGGAGCGGCTTGAGAGGGTTGGAGCAAACGGGGGAGGAAGTGTCCCTCCTCCGGAAGCTGGAAACGGTAATCACTGAACACGGCTTAGTGGAGTTCCGGTCCACTTTGTCGATGGTTCTCGATCGACTTGAGGACAATAGTTTCGAAATCGCCATGTTTGGTGGCGTCAGTTCCGGCAAGTCGTCATTGCTGAATGCGATCCTCGAAACCGACGTACTTCCAGTCGGAGTGACTCCCATTACTGCGGTTCCAACACGCCTTGCCTTTGCGGAATCACCCTCGGTCAACGTCTGGTTTGCATATCGGTCGGGCTAGGTCCATCGTATCGCCGGGGCTCATTCCATGAGGCGCAGGCGATCGCGCGACATTATATCGTGCCGTGGTTTTGAAGCAGCAGCAGGAAGACGCGGAGAAAGAATACCGGCGTATTGCTTGCGATTCGTGGAACTGGCGAACGAGTTTCTCAACAAGCTCGCAGCGGCGAGCATTCCGGAGTTGGCGCGAATGCCCCACGCCCTCAATCCTGAAGGTGGATTTCGGGTTCGCTTAGAATTCACTTTCATGGAGTTCGTTGAAGTCGCACAGCCTGCCTCCCCACTGCGCTGGCCAATGGAGGCCTAATCGTTTATCTGTTCGGCACAACTGTATTATTTGCGGCGCTTGGCATGGGCGAAGCGGTCTGCCGACTTTTGTTTTCAGCGTTTGACGGCGCGACCGATCGCCTTCCGATCGAGGCATCTTTTGGTTTGGTTTTTGCCTGGCTTGCCACTAAGTTCGTCAGTAATGTTTACCGCAATCGCAAGGAGAGGAGCGCTAGGCTTAGCTGCAGTGCGCCGTTGGCGTCAGGATTGGAAATCGTGCGAACCACTTTCTGTTCACCGCCAGCAAGGCTGCGCGACTCTTGTTGCCTCTCCTGAATCAGAGTCCGCCCACCATCCGGACCTCGTGCGAACGACCGCTCGACGTTGCGCACGGTCGTACTATCGACGCGCCCAGACTCCCTTTCCGTGTCTGAGTAGAGCACGTACTGCCCGTCAGGACCCAAGCTTTCGACTAACGTCTGATCGACGACTCGACCGTCAACTACCGTATGAGTTTCTCTGGTGCGGGTAGGATTTATCGCTCCGTTCGGATCCTCCTGCTGACTGCTGGCGGTCCAGGACTGGTTTCCAGAGGTATTCTGCGCCAGACAGAGCGGCGCGAGGCCCAAGAGCGTCACTGAGAAGGCCACCGATGATTTCAGCAGTCGGCGAATGGTCATAAGTCGGAATTCTCTTCCTGCTTCCATTCACTATATACCTCCGAATATGCTCGGGCCCGTCAGAAAAACGCCAAGTAATGAAAGCTCAGAGACGCCGGGTGTCTCAAGAGGGTTGTTGATAAATCGCGATTACACTCGTTGACCTCGGTCAAAATGTGTAATGCCACGCCGGCTGCTCGCCACCGGGTTCGTCGGAGCTTCTCCGTTGGCCTCGATGCTGAAGCTGAATGGCGATAAATGCGTCTGTCGGGACCAGCCGGAAGGAATTAGGTTCTGCGTATCAAGGGCCTGAGCCAATCGAGAAGCCCGGGGTTAATCAGCAATGCACTCCACATCTTTCATCACCGGCTCGCTTCGAGCGCATGGAGGGGCGCCCAATTGTGTGCGGTTGGATAGGGGGCGTCGTTCTTCAACATCAGCCAAAGGATCCGGTTGTACACTTGGTCGTCCACGCGATCGGGAGCGCTCAGGTCCAACCCTTCTGACATGCGTGCAGCCGCGGTGTTCTGCGGATTCTTCTCATTCAGATCCTGCTTGGGTGTAATCGCATCGAAGGGTGTTAGATCGGGTGTCAAGGCAAAGACGTCGGCCAGAGAGCGGCTGAAGTAATCGAACTTCGAGAGTCGCCCCATTCCGAGGATGTCTTCGATCGCGGCGATAACATCCGTCGTGTTAACGAAGCGGTGCACCGTACCGGGCCGACTATAGGCCGAGATCGCATAGAACGGTGCGCGGTGAGAATCGACGTGATCGGGTCCGGCCTGGGCATCATCTTCGACCACGAAGATCACCGTATCCTTCCAGTACGGGCTGCGCGAGAGCGCCTGCACAATGCGTCCGAGCGCGAGATCGTTATCGGCCATGCACGCATAGGGCGTGCATTTACCCGGACGCGCCGCAGTAAGGTGGTCCATCGGCAACCACATGAGCTCGAGCTGCGGCATGTTTCCGTCGCGCACAAAGCGCTGGAACTCAGCGATCCATACGTCGGCGCGCTTTTGATCTTGGGTAACCAGGTCGAAGGGAACGTAATCGGGACTCACATCGGCCCCGAGGTCGGGTTGTGTAACCGGCCAGCCGGGGTTCCCTTTGACCATTTCTCCGTAGTCGCGGAAGCTAATGCCAGATCGCTTCGCGAGCGTCCACAGGAAGCCACGCTCCGGCTCGTCGCTGTCTTCACCGTCGATGTCGCCGCGTTTCCCCGCGTATGCCGAAGGTACGATCTTCTCGCCATAGTCGGTCACGTATGCGGCAGTGGACCAGATGTGGCCCTGCGAGCTGACCTCGGCATTTACAAAAAAGCGGTCGAATAGTCCGAAGCGCCGCGCCAGCGCGTGATGGTTCGGAGTGGTGATGATGTCGGGAAAGTAGACGAGGCCGGCTTCTCCGTCGCCATCCTTCAAGTCACCGAGCACCTGATCGTAAGTGCGATTCTCTTTGATGACGTAGATGACATGCTTGAAGGGAGGATAGCGCCGCCTCGTGCGGGTCTGCTGCCAGTTGTTTGCGGCGGTCACACGCTTGGTGAAGGCGAACAGTTGCGCCGGTGTCATCTTTGACGGCATCAGCCGAAGACTGCCATTCAACTGACCAAGCGCGTAAGCCAGTGGTTTCCCATCTGGCCAGTTCGTGAGCGGCACGGGCCCATCGGGGTTGGCATGTGTGCCATGGCCCTTGCCCGACAGGATCAGAATTTGTGAACCGACTTCCGCAATCGCGGTAGGGTACCAATCAGCCGGGATGCGTCCGAGCAGCTTGCCGTCGGCGAGATTAAAGACGGCAACGGCGTTGTTATCGGCTTCGGCGATGAAGAGCCGCTTGCGATCAGCGCTGATTGCAAGTGCGTTCGGCGTGCTGCCTTCCGGCGGGGCGCCGGGGGCGGAGTCGTGAAAATAATCGGTCACTTTACGAGAGCGGGCGTCGACGATTGCTACCCGGTCGCTACCGGCAAGTGCGACATAAAGCCGTGAGCCGCTGACCACCAATGCCGAGGGATGGCGGCCAACTTCGATGCGCCCGAGATAGGCAAGCTTGCCGTCAGGGAGAACACGAAAATCGGAGATAGTGCTGCCGCCCCAGGCCGATACGAAGACATGGTCGCCGCCGCCGAGAATGACACCGTAGGGATATTGGTCGGTGGGAAAGCGCTGCACGATCTCTCCCGTCACTACATCTACGACTGCAAGGCGATTGCCGACGTTCTCAGCCACGTAAACGAACTTGCCACTCGGTGCGACTGCGACGCCAGCCGGATAGCTCGTGCCCCTACCGTCGGCCGTCTTCGCCTTGGCTAGTTCCAATTTATTCCTGAGCGTCGCCGTGTCATCTTTCCAGGAGTAAACGAAGAGCATATCTGTGTTGCCGCCGGAGACGTAGAGAGTGCTGCCGTCCAGCGAGAAGGCAGCGCCGTAGAATGCGCCGTCCTGCAACAGCGTCTGCGTGACCTGCCGGGTCTTCAGATCGACGACCTGAATACCTTGCTCGCGCCAGCCGCCGAGCACCACCACAGCCTTGTCACCGCTAAGGGCAGGCACTACATTGAGCGGCATGCTGCCAAGTTCGACTGCATCACCAACCGCATCGAGGCGGACGCCGGTGGGTAAAGGAGAAGTAAATACGGAAGTCTGTGCGAGCACGACCGCGCCGGGCAGCGCAAAGAGAAAAAGAGCCAATCGACAAAAATTTATCACGTGTAAGCGTCCTCACAAACCTGATGTGACGAACCTTTTGGAAGTTATCCTGGAGCGCCCGCCATTGAACTGTTTGAACTTTATTAGACCTTACGCGCACGAATCGGTGAGCGGATCGCGGCTACACCCAAGTAATCCGGTCACCTCTGAGCTGGGCGGTTGATCTCGCGAGTCGTTCGCTTTGATCATCGCAAGCAAGAAGCAGCATCGATACGGAGTAAGTCGCGGCGAGATGGGACAGTACTTCGGGCCAGAAGGCCGCTTTTGGGAAGTTGGCGTTTCCCGCCGACAAAACAATCTGAGACAGATGGATGTCTCGCTTTCCTAATCAAGAGGCAGAAGTTCTGTCACAACGCATGGGCAAGAATCTTTAGAAAATCTTCATTTATTTACCTTTTTGCGAACACACCCTGCAGAGAGACTTTCCGCTTTGGAATGCGCGGCAAGCAAGGTTGCGTCAACAATAGAACTGCGCTTTCCGATAGGTTGGCCGAGGTCCCGTGACCGTTATCGTTCCGCTCGGCGCCGATGAGCCGGCCGTCAGTCACGCTGCCAGGAAGACCCATCGACCGGATGTAGTTATTCCGTGCCTGATCTTGAGGGGTAATAGGCATGCGAAAGGGCAGATTATAACTATCCTTCTCACCCTTCTCGTCTGTTCGGAACCACATTTTTAGTACTTACGATCTGTTCTCTCATTGTCGCATGTGCAGGCTAGCAAGAATCGCTGTGTTCCTGCGGTTCGCATTCGTGCGCCTCGAACTGAGCCTTAACCTCCCGCTCAGCCTGCTCGGATGAGGGCGACGACGATTTGAAGGACGCGGAGCAGGCCGCACAAATACAAACCAAGGGATTCTCTGCATTCACTACGCGCAGTGTTCGTTTTGGCATACGAACGCGACCTCCATTCCCGGTCTTCAAACTACCGTTGCCGCAAGCGGCGAATCCTCGGAGAAAAATCGAACTCTATACACTTCGGGCACGGGCACTTGAAAGCCAAGTCGTTTGGAAAAACGATGTGGCCGCAATTTTCGCAAATCTGCCGCCCGTTGGAGAGAACCTTCATCGCCCTAAAACCCGTGCCCAAGACACAATAGGGACAGCGGGCTTCTTTCGACCTTTTCACCACTTCAGATGCTCCCGAACCCGGTGCGCCCTCAAGATGAGAGGACTATACCGATTCGATATGTTGGTGACTGTTCGATATCCAACGTCCGCATAGCAAAGGGCCTTTCAACCATATACCAATCGTCTGCCACAGAATTAACCGGACTCTCTCTAGTTCGCAATTCGTAACAAGGGGGATTTCAGCGGCAAACATCTGGCGGATGAGGGCGAGCAGGAAAGCATCGGATAGGACTTCATCTTCCGCTGAGATACATGCATTGTCACATTTGTCACAGACGAAATACCCTAGACAATGAGACGAAGCAACAATAGCGTTTGAAAGCTTGCAGAAAGGTGCGGCGCGCTATGTCGTATGGCTGCTACCCGTCACGCGGGGCACCTTCCGAAGGGCGTCACTGTTCCTCTTGGGCGACAACAGACCCCGAATCTTCAGCTTCGCCCTGTGAAGCTGCGATTTAGAGTTGCCGATGGAGCAGTGCAACAGTTCGGCGATCTCGTGATGTTGATACCCTTGAACTTCGTGAAGATCAAAGATCTTTCTGCAACCTGCTGGGAGTGCCTGGGTCGCCCGGCGGAGTGAGATGCGGTCAGTGGCGCCCGAGAGATTCGGATCACGTTTTCCAAGTTCGGGCCGTGACGATGGCGAATTCGGCGATGCCGGCTCGTCAAGCGAGAGCATGGGTGGGGACTTGCTCCGGCGAAGTTTCATCAACACCGTATTTACTGCGACCCGGTGCAGCCATGTCGAAAAAGCCGAATCTCCACGGAAGGTTCCTATGCTGCGAAACATCTGCAGGAAAGCGTCCTGTGTCAGATCTTCTGCTTCAGCAACGTCTCTGGTCATCGACAGGCAAACTGAGTAGACCCGACTTCTATGGAGCTGAAAGAGCGTAGCAAGTGCTTCCTCGTTTCCTCGCTGTGCGCGCTGAACCAAGGTCGGCTTGTTTGCGTCTCGTTCGCGTTTCCCAGTGGAAGTCGAATTCGTCGCTGCTGTGGAAATTGCGCAAGTTGCCACTGAAGTCCCCTCAATCTTCTGCTCGGCTCGTGACTGCTGTTCCACGGATCGCATCGAGCGCACTGGCTTTTTCAGCGCACATCCGGTGTCACACCGAGAATTTCCGAGGGCCGACCAGAATTGCTCACTTGACCCTGAAACTCGCAGTCCCACCCGACACGACGAATTTCGGTGCGTTACTGTTGCAAAATCGCCCCATCACGCACTGACCCGCTCTGAGTGACATTGCCTCTGTACATCGAGTCGCCCCGTCCTCTTTTATTCGGAGACCAAAGAAGGAGGGAACGCAGATGCCCGGTTGTAACCTGCGTCCCTGTCCCTGCACGCTTATAACTGGGAGAGTAAGGCCCGTGAAACAAGCGGATTGTAACTCCGGTCTCAGGTCGCCAAAACACTTAAGTGCGGAAATGTGTAAGGCTATTTCCTGAAATGGGAAATTCAAAAGGTCGAAGCACTGCCTTACCTGATATCGCGGCACGGATTAGGGGAATAAAGTAGCGGGATACTTCCTTCTTGGGAAGGCGGCCGATGTATGGAACCCGACACTGCAACGAGCGCCAGTATTGCGGCCTGGCACGAGGAGATGGATGCCATCCACTTTGCAAACGGCATCGGTAAGACATTATCGGTATTTTTCAATACTTATTTGACCTTGCCAGCAGTGAATCGCTGGGAAGACGGGCATGTTTCAGACGGATATGGTTGTGCATGCTGCGGGTCGCGTGCCCGAGATCAAGGACCTGGATCTGGATGCTGCGGGGATCAAATGGGAGAAACGGGCGAAATCTTTCTGAGAGTTACGCTCCCGGATGAGGTTTTTGCGTAGCACAGCCTTGGAGCAATTGACGGGAATGAGCAGTCTTGCATTCGTTGCCGGCGAGTGAGTCAAATGCCAAAAGAACAGTGATGGGTGATTCCGAAAGCAGGCTTCAAAGCAATCGAATCCGCTCAACTGTCAATTGATCTCCCTGAATGGTGCCCTCGATGGATACGCGCCAGCTCTGAGTGTGCAAGTGCTTCTCGATCAGTCTTCGTGCTAACTCATCCCCTTTTGCGTTAAACCTAAGAACCTCGTCGTGATCGGTGAGCAGCGCGTAGCCACTCTCTGCGCAAATCGGCATTAGCAAACACTTTCGAGTGTGTTCCGACCTGAGCTTGGCCAAGTTCCTTTTAGGATCTGTGGCGCAGGTGATATCGACGAGCGTACCAGTCAAGTCTTGTTTCGCGCTGCGTCGACCGGAAGCGTGGCCACCTACAGACGTAAGCGTAAGCACACCTAGAACGACAAAAAGCAACCTGATGCGGCTGGTATCCATGACAAAGGCAGAAGATAGCAATTGAGAATCGTGCGACGACGTTGTACAGTATCTCACCTGTGTCAACCGAGAACGGGCGTTTTCGATGGCAATGAGTGGCCGGTGGCCGTCTATGAATGGAGTAGTAAAGTTCGCAGCAGGTTTGGTCGTTTGTTCAGTGATTATTCTCGCGTTGCTGAGTTCCCGCTTGCTGGGGAATGGCACCTATCAGGTACAAGTCGAGAAGAGCTATCAATTCCGCTTTGGGGCAAATCCTTTCTTGCCTAGTCGTGCGCTTTCGGGCACTGGCCAATTCATTCCAGCGGAAGCATTTCCAAAGGCCACATATTGCGCCAAGTGTCACGAAGATGCTCACCGAGAATGGCGCCAATCGGCACATGCAAACTCTTTTCGCGCGCCGTTTTATGTGAGGAATATCAACCTGCTCATTCAGGAAAAAGGCATCGAGTATACCCGGCACTGCGAAGGTTGTCACAATCCCATTGCGCTTTTGTCGGGGGCTCTCACGAAGGACTCGAAGTTAGACCGTTCTTTTGACGAGGACGGTATTACCTGCACGGTGTGCCATTCAATCCAGAAAATACAAAACACAGCCGGGACGGGAAGCTATGTCATGGGCATTCCCGCAACGATGGTGGCTGAGGACGGAACGCCCTTACCGGGGGAAGCGAGTTTCGATGACATACTGGCGCATCCCAAGCTGCACAGCAAAGCCGTTATGAAGGATTTTTACCGCACACCGGAATTTTGCTCAGTATGCCACAAGGCAGCTCTTCCCAAGATGTTGAACGACTATAAATGGCAGCGGGCGTTTTCCGTCTACGACGAATGGCAGCAGTCATCGTGGTCGCAACAGTCTCCACTTCCTTTCTATAAGAAAGACAGCGTTTCAACTTGCCAGACCTGCCACATGGCGCCCTCGGACAGTTCACGCGATTACTCAGCCAAGGACGGGAAGATCAAGTCCCATCGATTTCTCGGCGCCAACACGGCGATTCCTACTTTCTACGGATATCAAGAGCAACTCGATAAAGTGGAGGAATTCTTGAAGGACGCAGTTGCCATCGATGTCTTTGCCATTGAGAAGCAGGGTGCCGGCGGAAAAGAGGAGATGATTGCTCCTCTGGGAAGTTCCGCGTTTCAGTTTGCCAGCGGGCAGGCGGCGACTGTTTGTCTGGTAATCCAAAACAAGAGGATTGGACACTCCCTTGTGCCCGAACAGCGGGATTTTTACGAAAGCTGGGTAGAGTTCAAGGCGCAGGATGCCAGCGGGCAGGTCATCTATCACAGCGGGTACCTCGAACCAAACGGCTACGTTGAAGAACACGCCCATACCTATACGAACCGGTTGGCGTCGGTGAGCGGCAAGTTGCTGGATCTACATCAGGTGTGGGCGACAAAAGTGAAAACCTATGACAACACGATTCCGCCCGGGCGTTCCGATCTTGTCCAATACCGGTTCTGGGTTCCTGCGGACGCGAAGAGTCCGATCACGCTCACGGCCAAGGTGAACTATCGCCGTTTCCGGCGAGGCTTTACTGACTTTGTCTTTCAGGCGTCGAAAGAGTTTCCCATCATTGAAGTGGCGTCGAAGTCCGCAACCCTTAAATTGGGGGCTAACGATGCTTCCGCGAGTGCCGATCATAAGGCAGAAATGCTGCGATGGAACAACTATGGGATCGCTCTTTTGGGGCAACAACAATACTGGCGGGCCGACCAGGCCTTTCGTCGGGTAGTTGCAATCGATCCGAACTATGCAGACGGATACATCAACCTAGCGCTGTCGGAGTATTCCAAGCTGATTGAGAACAAGCGGGAGGGACCGGACGGTGTGGGCAATCTGTCGGTTGCCAACGCCAGTTATGAGAAGTATGAGCCAGCCTTAAAGCTGCTTGCCCGCGCGCTGGAGGTTTCACCCCAAAATCCCAGAGCGCTGTATTACCGTGGACTGATTTTCCGGCTACAAAATAAACTGGGAGCGGCGGCCGAGGACCAGAAATATGTCATATCGCAGTTTCCAAGGATGCGGCAGGCACGGCAAGAACTTGGTTATATCTACTACCTGCAGAAGAAATACGAGGAAGCTCAAACGCAGTTCGATGCCCTGCAATCGATCAATCCCGATGACCAGACGGCGCATTACTATTTGTCATTGATCTGCGATCAACTGGGAATGAGAGAGAGAGCCGTCGAAGAGGGTGCCGCTTACTCGGAGCATCGCGACGATCCGACAGTAGGCAGGCTAGCCCAAGACTTTTGGCGGCATTATCCCGCCGTGGCTGATGAGTTAGCTCCGTACCATGTGCACGGAGTGGCATTGCACAAAGAAATGCGAACTACTGTGGGCGGACCACTTCCCTGAAAGTTCGGTCTCCTCTGCGCTGCTTGTCCGGCTTTCGAAACAGGCTGATAAAAAAACTCTTGACAAAGATGTAAGTTCTGCTAGTCTCGGCGGAACTTTTTCGCGGGCGATGCGACTAATAGTTTCATATTAGTTGCGTACCGGCTGTCGTATCCCATAGGCCCAGTTAGTGTTGCATCGACACGTCACACCAGGATCCGCAAAACATGGAAGCTCATTGCCCGACCTCCACTGGATACGCAGGATCCAAGGAGTCGCACCGGTTGTGGCTTCAGAACGGGCTTATCCCAGGCTTGTTCAAAGTTATTTTGGGATTGGTTGCTTTTGCCTTCACACTGTGGCCTCCGACTGCCGCGGCCCAAAGCAGCCCAGCCATCACTGCGGCCCAGAAACCTGTATGGTGCGCCTATAACAACAACTCAACCTCAGCGAAATGCGCTTATAGTTCCAGCAATTTGCCGGGAGACATGCTTTTCGCCTTTGCGGTGTGTCAAAGCACCACGGCGACAATCGGAACACCCACTGACAGCGCCGAAAATTCGTGGCTGCCCGTGAATCCGGCCCTGGTGAACAGCGGCGATACCACCACCTCCCAGGTTTTTTATGTGCAGAGTGCCAAAGGAGGCGCCAATACAGTCACCTACTCTTCCAGTAAGAAAACCTTTTGCGCGCTTCTGATCTGGGAATTCACGGATGGCATTGCGGGAACCTGGACACTGGACCAAACCCAGTACAATCTCAATTCCGGCACGAATAATTCAACTCTGACCAGCAATGCCACTCAAATTCTTTCGCAGCCGAATGAACTGGTGATCGGAGTCGGCGGCGAAGGTGGTGGGCCAAACAATACGTTTACAGCGGGAACGGGCTTTACCATTCCCAGCGGCGGGGTCTCTGAAGTTTCTACGGTTAGCTATGCGGTGGAATCGTTACAGTCGAGTTCCATTGCTGCACAAACGGCCGCGATGACGATGGGCTCGAATGCCAACTGGGAGATGTATGTGGCGACGTTCGTGCCGCCCCCGGCGGCGGGAACTCCCATCATCACCAGTCTCTCGCCCAACGGGGGCCCGGTGGGAACAGTGGTGACGATCAACGGCAACAATTTCGGCTCCAGCCAGGCCACCAGCACGGTGACGTTCAACGGGGTTGCGGCCACGCCCATCAGTTGGAGCAACGGCGGCATCCAGGTTGCCGTTCCCAGTGGTGCTGCAACCGGCTACGCGGCGGTCACGGTAGCCGGAAGCCCCAGCAACGGGATGAAATTTGGGGTGGAGGGTCCAATCGTCCCCCTGCAGAATCCGGTCTGGTGTTCCTATAACAGCAACGCTGAGTCAGGAAACTGTGCCTACCGTGCCAGCAATTCTGCCGGCAACATCCTCTTCGGTTTTGAGGTATGCCAAAGCACGACGGCAACGCTTGAGACACCGACGGACACCGCCGGCAATTCGTGGCTGCCGGTGAAAACCGCCCTGGTGAACAAGAGCGACACTACGACATCGCAGCTTTTTTATGTGCAAGACGCGAAGGGTGGTTCCAACATCGTTACCTATTCTTCGAGCAAGAAGGCCTCTTGCGGCTTCCTTATCTGGGAGCTGACGGATGGCGTAGCGGGAAGCTGGAAGTTGGATCAAGTCAGTTCCGCGGACGACAGCGGGACGAATACGACCGCATTGAACAGCGGAGCCACCGGGACGCTGGCGCAACCCAATGAACTCGTGATCGGATTGGGCGGTTCGGGCTTCGGCCCCGGCTACAACTTCACTGCCGGAACCGGCTTTACCATCGCCGGCGACGGCGCATCAGACGTGCCTGCCGTTGCCTACGCGGTGGAGTGGCTGCCATCCTCTTCGACTTCCCCGCAAACGGCGACCATGACCATCAGTCCTGCTTCGGACTGGGAGATGTATGCGGCCACGTTTGAACCACCGCCCGTCCCGGTAACGATCACAAGCATCTCCCCGGGATCCGATCCTGTGGGAGCAGTGGTGACGGTCAATGGCGCGAGTTTCGGGTCTTCCCAGGGACAAAGCACAATTACTTTCGGCGGAGTTTCCGCGTCTCCCACTCAGTGGAGCAACATTCAGATTACGGTTCCGGTTCCGGCCGGGGCGGCGGCCGGTTCGGACCCGGTGGTAGTAACAACCACTCAGGGCGCTAGCAATTCCGAGCCATTCACCGTGGTAGCGTCTCTTGGGGGTCCTGGAATCGCAGCCACAAAAACGCCCGCACCTAACGCCAATGGATGGAACAATTCGCCGGTTACTGTGACCTACAGATGCACTGCGGGTGCGGCGCCCATCGCAACCTGTCCGGGCTCACAAACGGTATCGACAGCGGGAGCCAATCAGACGATCACGGGTACTGTAACCGATACGGCTGGCCTCACTGCCAGTGCCGTTTCAGTAATTAACATCGGGCTGACTCCACCCACAATCGTTGCCAGTGTGTCTCCTGCACCCAACAAGGCGGGCTGGAACAACCAGCCAGCGACGGTTACCTTCGCTTGCTCGGATGCGGTTTCGGATATCGCACAATGTCCAAATCCTGTGGTGGTTTCCAGCGCGGGAGCGAACCAGGTGATCTCCGGGACGGCGGTAAATAATGCCGGGTATACGGCCACTACAAGCGCCACCATTAGCCTGGAGCTGAGCGGCCCGACGATTATGGCGACGGCTTCTCCTGCACCCAACGCGAGCGGATGGAACAATTCCAATGTCACCGTGACGTTCAATTGCACCGCGGGTCTGGCTCCAATCTTGCAGTGCCCGGCACCCCAAACGATAAGTGCGCAGGGAAGTAGTCAATCCGCTTCTGGATTCGTAACGGACGTGGCAGGTTTTTCGGCGACTGCCTTGTCCACGGTCAAGTTGGATGAAACTCCGCCGCTCATCAATATCATCACGCCTTTGAACAGCAGCAACGTTAATACGAGCCAAGTGACGCTCCAGGGGATGGTTTCCGACGGGCTATCCGGGGTTGCCAGCGTAACTTGCAATGGAATGGCAGCGACAGTCACAAACTCGACGTTTTCCTGTACTGCAGGATTGGTACCCGGCAGCAATAGCGTACCGATCACCGCGACGGATGTAGCGGGAAACACGGCGACTTCGACCCTGACGGTGGTGTACTCGTTGCCGATCGCGGTGCAAATCGCGACGCCAACACCGCTGCAATTGTTTTCGAGCACTCCGGTCACGGTGACAGGGAGTGTCAGCGATCCCAACGCGATGGTGACGGTGGGGGGAGTAATTGCAACCCTGCATGGCACTTCGTTCACTGCACCGGGGGTGGTATTGCAGGAGGGGAACAATCTGCTGACCGCGAGTGCGACGGACACAGCGGCAGGTGGCATCGGCTCCGACAGTGTCTCCGTCATTCTGGACACGACACCTCCCGTAGTTCACATTGACAGCCCGATCGCGGGCGCAGTAGTCACCAGTTCGCAGATCGACGTCACGGGCGGCGTCAACGATATGGTGACGGGAACGGTAAACGGCGATCAAGTATCCGTGATGGTGAACGGCGTCAATGCAACCGTGGCGAACCGCAGCTTTGCCGCTCACGGCGTGCTGCTCGTGCCGGGGCAGAACACGATTACGGCGGTGGCGACCGACCGGGCGGGAAATACCAATCAAAACCAAGTGCAGGTGACGTTGCAGCAGGTAGCCGGGCAAACGCTGTCGATCGTATCGGGCAACGACCAGAGCGGGGCGATCCGAACCCTGCTGCCGCAGCCACTTGTAGTGATGGCGGCCAACGCGCTGGGGCAGCCGATGGCGAACGTCGCCCTGAATTTTTCCGTGCTCAAAAGCGACGGGTTCATGATCTCGGGCCAGCAACAGGGACGGCAGTTGACGATTCAGACGGGTGCGAATGGCCAAGCCAGTGTTCAATTGCAACTGGGCAGCCGCAACGGGGCGGGGATCAACCAGGTTTCCGTGAGTGCCCCTGGCTTTGTCGGACAAGCGGTGTTCTCCGAGGATAGCACCGTGGGAACGGCGGCGGCGATTCACACGGTATCAGGAGAGTGGCAAATGGGTGCCGTGGGCGTGGCGTTGGCACAACCCTTGGTCGCAATCGTCGACGATGCGGGTGGCAATCCGGTGGCGAATGTGCCGGTTACGTTCACGGTACGGTCGGGCGGAGGCTTGATCGGCGGCGGGAGCACATACGTGACCAATAGTGACGGAGACGGCAAGGTCTACGCCGTGTTGGTGCTGGGCCAGCAGGAGGGCATCAACAACAACACGGTGACGGCGTCGTTTTCGGGGATGACGGGGCAGTCCGCCGTCTTTATTAGTTCCGGCGTGGTGGCCGGCCCGGCCGCCAATACGATCGTCAGCGGGCTCGTAGTGGACGATACCGATACGCCCATTCCCAACGCGACCGCGAGCCTTCAGGGTACGAACCTTTCTGCGCTCACCAACGCGCAGGGCCAGTTCACGATCGCGAATGCTCCCGTCGGCGACATCGTGCTTTACATCAACGGCGGCACAAGCACGAGTTCCTTCACATTCCCCACATTGTCGTTCCAGATGGCGACGATTCCGGGAGTAAACAACACACTGGGACATCCGGTCTATCTGCCGGCGCTGGATACGAGCAACTCGCAAGTAGTGGGCGGGGATCAGCCCGTGCAGTTGACGATGACGGGAGTTCCGGGACTGGTGTACACCGTGGCGCCGAATTCCGTGACCTTCCCCGACGGCAGCCATGTAGGGACGCTGACGCTGTCGCAGGTGCACGGCGACCGCGTGCCTATGGCTCCCCCCAACGGTACCGCGCCTCGACTGGTGGGCACGTTGCAGCCGGCGGGAGTGCTGTTCAATCCACCGATTCAGATGCAGCTGCCGAATACAGATGGTCTGGCGCCCGGACAGGTGGAAGAGATTTTTTCTTTCCATCATGATCTGGAGCAGTTTGTGGTGGAAGGCACGGCAAGAGTCAGCCAGGACGGATCGGTAGTCGTAACCGATCCCGGCTTCGGGCTCAGCGTTTCTGGCTGGCACGGCGGCGGCGGCAACAACCAGCCCCCCACATGCGGCGACGGTTGCAATAGCCCGACAAGTTGCGGCCAATGCGTAAACGGCGCATGCCAAACTCAACAACAAATTAATGATGTTGCCATGACCGCGAATGGATCCAGCGATCCGATTTTCGTCGCATTTACGCCGTCCACCGGCAATACAGTGCAGTTTTCGGCAACTGTAGATGCGGACAATTGTACGAATTACACGTATCAGTGGAATTTTAACGATGGGACGACGGTCACCGACTCGGGCACTTCAACGACTGACACGATCTCCCATACTTACATGGCGGCTGATTCTTATCTGCCCACAGTGACTGTCAGCTGCGATACCTGTGCCGCTAGCCTTCAGGCGGAAGTCGACACGAACATAGTCCAGTTGCAAATCAATTCCCCATGCACCGACAATCCAGCGTTGTGTTCGCTGAGCAATACGCTCAGCCCCCCTCCGGCGATGCCCATGATTCAGGGCTTAAGCGCAAAGATCGTTGGAATTGATCCGGATCCGACACCCAATACAACATTTAATTGGACGGCACAGGTGACATTGCAAGCAGGGGATTGCAACTTTAACGGGGCAACCATAGCTGCTCCCGCTGTCACGGAGACGGTGGTGGGGGGGCAGTGGACGCCAAACTTTGCCGGTGCGTACGGTTCGACGTTATATGGAGGGCAGCTCGATATTCAGGCGACCGCTACCGTTCAGGGCTTAAATCTCACTGGGGATACGAAAAAGCAGCCCAACAACGACGACGAACATATTCTCGGTGTCAACCCAGCCTTGTCCGACGTGATGTCCTCATTACCGCACAATACCTTGCGTGCGATAGCTTGCGACGAAAGCCGGGGAATTCAATTTGTGTCGGATAACAGCCCGCAACAGATCGCCGGTGCCTGCCCACTCTGGAGTCATGACAATTTGCAGGGAGTGGGGGTCATGCAGCTGACGCCTTACTCGTCATTTGGGACCCAGGTCGTCTGGGATTGGACGCAGAACACGGCTGCGGGCACGACCCTTCTTGGCCAAAAAACGCTTTCTCCGGGACGTTACGCCCAACAAGTTTCGGGTTCGACCCTTTTCAATCAAATCGTGACCAACATGCAAACCGCGTTGGCGCAGCAGGGTATCACGCTGTCGGACATAATCATTCCTGACTTCACGGTGGGTACTTTCAATTCCAATGCACAAGCTCTAGGGCAGCACGAACTGGAAGCGATCCGGTATTACAACGGATTTGGCGGCCACGACATCTTCGGCTTCGTCCTTCATGAATTCCAGGTGCAGATGGCTACAGGCCAGACGTTCGCGCTAACGCCAATTAATCCCACTACACACGTGGCCTCGACCATCTGGCAGGAAGTTCCAGCTTCGCAAAGACCACAGAGCTTCGGAGACCCCAACTACGTGGGTAATGTGACCTCACAGCCGCCCTTGAATGGAGGTACATCGTGTCAATAGTGACCCGAAGAGGCGGGATTATTGGCAAGATTTTCGCTTCGACCATCTTGGGCGCGCTGGCGTGCTTGAGTTTCTTACAGTGTGTCCGGCCCCCGGTCGCGATCGCCTCCTCGTCACCCAAGGCTCCTGAGTTCGCTTACTTCTTCACCGTTGACGGCTCATTTCTGAAGTTACAGGCCAATGACGGACGTGTCGCGGCCGATTGGAATCTTTCCCAAATCGACGGCTCGTCGGCGGCTCTGCCTCCCTGTCAGAAGGTCAAGGCTTATGCCGACCCGGGGTGCGATGTTCTGTTTGACCGCATGCAAGCTGGCGAAGGCAAATTGTATGGGGTCTTTCCTACGAAGGCTAACCCCGATGAAGAAGGCAATCGTACATATCAGGTTCTGGTATTCCAGATACCAGAAATGAAGATTATAGGGACGATACCGATCCCGCAGGCGCAGCCACAGTGGCCGTCTTTTCTGCTGACTCCCGATGGACAGCGTTTTTTCCTCAATTACAGAGACCGGGCGGCAGAAAAATCGGCGACGGAACCCACTGTCGTCTCCGTCGTTGACGTGTATAGCAGTTCGACTTTGACCAAACTTTCGAGTATGCGGGAGGAGGTTGCGACGAAGGTCAGGCGTGTGCCGGGAGGCACATTGGTACAAGGGTTCAACTTAAATGTGGCGCTCTTGTATAACAGCTACTTCAGTTCCGACGGGAGCACAATCTTCAACGGTCTGCGTACCGCCAAAATTTCGGGCTCCTCGATGGAAGCCCACAATGTAAACCCGTTGGAGAGACTCTCGGCTCAGCAACAGGAACAATTAAAGCCTTTTCAAACGATCGAAGCTGGCAGCCAGAAGCCTTATTTCAACTACGGAGTGGCAGATTCTGCGGCGGGCAAGACCTTAATTGAAGTGGCAAATGCCTCCCGGACTGAGGCCGCCTACTGGACAGTGGATCTTCCGACCTCCCAGCTATCTCCGGTATTCCTTGCTCCATTGGGCGTAGTTCGGCTCACACCGGATGCAACGCAAGTTCTGATTCAGCAGTCGCAAGTGCACAACGATGGCGGCGGAAATGTTGGGGAAACTCTGCTAGGAGCAAAGTTCTGGTTGTACGACGTGGCCAGTGGAAACAAGATCGGAGAATTCAGCGATGCGGACGTCGCCGGTCCATTTTCCAGCAATCGCCTGCTCTGTTTCTCCTCTGATGGAAAACAATTTTTTTATGCCGTGAACAATTCGATCTACGTAGTCAGTTTGCCGAGCGGAGCAACCGTAAGAGCAATTGAGACGGGGTTGCCGGACCTTTCAAAAGCGATAAGCGTACTGGCTGATCGGTAAAAGAGGCGGAACAGGAAAAGAAAAGAGGAGGCGTAAGGTGGTTCGTTCGGTCAATCATAGAGTGGAGAAGAGAGTGGCCTTTTGGTCAAGAGGGCATCTCTCTGGCTGTGCCTGTCCTCTCAACCGATCCTGGTTCTTAGCCTTTTTCTTTTTTCTAGCAGGCTCTTGCAATACTTTCGCACAACAGCTCAATCAGAACTGCGTCGCTACGGTTGCGAATCAGTCGGTGCAGGTAAGCGCGAATGGAAGTTTCGCAGTGCCCAACGTTCCGGCTGACATCGGCTATTACCGGGTACGCGTCCTGTGTCAGAACAATGGCGTGACGACGCAGGGGCAGTCTGCGTACGTCACTCTTGTGGCAAACGGCAATACCAAAATTCCGCCGATCATATTCGGAACAGTCACGCCGCCTCCGATTTCGATCAGCGTAAGTGCGCCCTCGCAATCGCTTACTTCGACGGGGCAGACGGTTCAACTGGCAGTGACGGGAACGTTGACCAATGGGACGCAGACCGATCTCAGCACCCAGGCGTTGGGCACGTTGTACGTCACCAGCAATCCGCAGATCGCCTCAGTCAGCAATAACGGACTGGTTACCGCAGTCGGAGCTGGGGCAGTGTTCATCACGGCCATCAATGAGGGAGCGACGTCAACCTTCGCGCTGAGCGTGAACATTCCCCTCAGCACGCTGGGAGATGGCATTCCGGACTCCTGGAAGATTCAGTACGGCTTCAGCATTACCGATCCAGGGGTTGCCGGGGCGGACCCGGACGGCGACGGATTGACCAACCTGCAGGAATACCAACTTGGAACAAACCCGTTAAATCCAGATACTGACGGCGACGGAGTTCCCGATGGTCTTGAAGTGAAGCTGGGGTTAAACCCGTTGAATCCCGACACCGACGGCGATGGGCTCTCGGATGGCGAGGAGCTCGCGCTGGGCACCAATCCCCTTAACCCCGATACGGACGGCGACGGGATTCCCGATGGTATCGAAGTGAAGTTAGGCACCAATCCATTGGTGTTCGATCCAACGACGACCGTCCAAGGGCGAGTAATGAATTCCAACGTTCCGGTTACAGGAGCAGCCGTCGTCGCCTTTGGCCTGATCACCGGTGTAACCGACAGCACCGGCTTTTTTTCCATTAACTACGTGCCTGCGGACATTGGACCGATTACGGCGATCGCGCGAGTAACAGTGAACAACGTGATTCTAGAAGGGGAATCCAATCCCGTAAGCCCGGTGGGCCCAACCGGGTCCGTTACTAACGTTGGCGTCATTCAGCTTGGTCAGAGCAACGGAAGCATCTCAGGCGTGGTGACCAATGTGCAGAATAGTCCTGTCGCAAATGCTCAGGTCACCATCACCATAGGTTCTGAAACCCGAACCACCAGCACCAATGGAAGCGGCCTGTATGCCTTCAGCGGCTTTACTCCGAACAACTTTGTGGTAAGTGCCGTCGATCCGACGACGGGCCTAAATGGGCAAGCCTCGGGCTACCTGTTTGCCAACACTTCGGCGGTTGCCAACATACAACTTTCGGCATCGGGAACCATCACCGGAACGGTGTTTGCGCGTAACGGCACGACTCCCGTCGCCAATGCGAACGTCGTTCTATCCGGCTCTTCCTTGGCGACTACGACCACGAATGAAGCCGGGCAGTTTACTTTTAGTTTTGTTTTCGTGGGAGCGTTCACCTTGGATGCCACCGATTACACAGGTAATCACGGTCGCAGCACGGGCTCCATCCCGAAGACGGGTAGCGTGGTGCAGAGCAATATTACTTTCCTGGGGCAAGGAACGGTTTCAGGATTGGTCACTGACAGCTCACAAAATCCGGCCGCAAACGCACCTGTATCGCTCAATAGCCAAAGCATTTTTGGAGGCGTGAGCACAACTACTACCGACTATGCCGGCAATTACTCGCTCTCCAACATATTTGTGGGTCCGTTCAATGTAACAGCCAGTTCCAGCGCTCTGCAACTCGGCGGCCAGGCCGGTGGAACTATTACCGCCGATCAACAGAGTATTACGGCGAACATAACCCTGACAGCGGCGGGTACGGTTACCGGGACAATCTTCCACTCCGACGGGGTTACACCTGATTCCTTCGCTCAAGTAACTTTGTCGGATGGGGCTACAATCCAGGCCGACGTAAATGGCATATACACCTTGAGTTTTGTTCCCGTCGGGAGTTATGCAATTTCCGTTACCGATCCGAGCGATGGCGATCAGGGCGCGGGCAGCGTCACCATCGGCAGCCAAGGGCAAGTGCAGACGGTGAACATTAATCTTAATGGGCAGGGCAATGTGACGGTCACCGTGCTGAATGCTTCAGGAACGCCTGATGCCAGCGCGATCCTTACGCTAACGGGGCAAACCCAATTTGGCGGTGCCTTCAATGGAATTACGCAGGCAAACGGGACCTACACCTTCAGCCAGGTGCCTGCGGGCGGATTTGCAGTGACCGCATCCGATCCAGTAAGTCAGGCGGGAGCCGGTCCGGTAAGCGGTTCTGTAACTCCGGGAGGAAGCGCCGCCGTTACTCTACAGCTGCAGCCGGTAGGCTCGGTGACCGGATTCATTTTCGCGGCAAACGGAGTAACTGCAGTTTCCGGGATAAGCGTGAACTTGGTGGGGGAAGTGACCCAAACTACGACTAGCGGCTCCGATGGGAGCTTTTTGTTTAGCGTTGTCCCGAGCGGAACGTATACGTTGCAGGCAGTGGATGGCAGTGGAAACGTACGCGCAAGCGCAAGCGTAAGTGTGGCCAGCCAAGGGAGTTCGGTGCAACAGAATCTGATCCTTGTCGGATATGGCACGGTCACTGGCGTTGTGCAGTCAACGTCGGGCGGGCCACCCATCGTCAATGCGGCTATAACGCTTACGGACGCATCGGGTAAAGTGCAGACTGCCTTCAGCGGCGAGGGTGGCAGCTATTCGATTTCCCAGGTTGCCGTAGGACCTTTCACAGCGACCGCGGTTTTCGGTCTCCCCGGACAGGTGGAGGCTGGAATTGTTCAAGGACTGATCACAGCTGACGGCACAACTACGACCGCGAATATTTTTCTGACTGGCCAATCGCAAGTGCTGCCAGCGACACTGTATGACGCCAATGCTGAGGAGTACATGGTTTCTCTCGACGGCTCACTGCAACTGGGATATAAGGAGGAGTTTTACACTGCTGTTAGTACCCTTACGCAAGGCGCGATGCTCTTGAACGTGATTTCGGGTGGGACTGCCACGCCTTTCACGGGCAGCAGTACCGCAGCGACGAGCAGCAACGGGCGTGAGTTGGATATTACGCAATCGGGGGTCGACGGACTCAATATAACCCGCAAGGTCTATATTCCTATCGACGGATACTTTGCGCGTTATCTGGAGGTTCTGCAGAACCCGGGGGGCAGTTCCGTCTCAGTGGGCCTTCAGTTGACGACCACGATCCGTTTCACCAGCAACTACGACGCCAGTGGCGATCAAATCGCCGTTCCTCCAGCGATCGTCACGACCTCAACCGGCGATAACGTTTTCAATACGTCAGATAATTGGGGAGTATTCCAGGATACAGGTCAGAATGTTACAGGAGTGGTAAGTTACCAGGTCTTACCGCCTGTGGCCGATGTATTCGATGGACCGGGAGGAACGCTGCAAGCCACGAGTGCCACATGGACCATCGACAATACCAATCATATCGGGATTCTGCAGGAGGAGTTCGATAACATCACCGTGCCTGCCGGCGGACAGACGGCGTTGCTGCACTTCTTCAGCACGCAGGTGAATGTCCCCGGCGCCATTGCCACTGCGCAGCGACTGGTTCAGCTTCCGCCGGAGGGCCTTGCCGGCATCCTCGCAACTGACTTGCCCACGATTGTGAACTTTGTAATGCCCGCCAATGGAGTGAGCACGCTAAGCCCGCTGGAGTCATTGACCGGGCAGGTTTTTGGGCAGGTGCTGGCGGGAGACGGAGTGACAGGAATACCCAAGGCGCAAGTCACGTTCCAAAGTAACGATCCGCTGTTTGGCAATGTGCAATCCGCGGTTGCAAATGCAACTGGCAATTATAGTTTTGCGGGTCAGCTGAACTCTTATGGAGCCTCCACGCCAGTGCCGGTCACGGGATTCATAGTGCAGGCAACCGATCCCGCCACCAACCTTCAATCCGCCAACACAGCGGGGAGCTTCGCGAGCGGTAACACGGTTGCACAGCAGAATATTGTTTTGCAGGGGGGCGGTTCTCTGAGTGGAAACGTGTTTTACAGCAACGGGGAACCTGCAACCTCCGGAAACGTGGATATTGCACTCTTGCAGAACGGGGGCGGCCTTGGAGCCGATCCTGTGGTGCAGATAGGCAGCAATGGAAGTTACAACCTCGCCGGTCTGGGCAGCGGCAGCTACAGTCTGACCGCCACCGTGCCTGGCGGACAGTCGGGCCCGGCGCTGGTCGGAACGGCCTCGGCAACGATCATATCGGGGCAGCAAGCTACCGTTGACATTGGACTGGAGCAGACTGGGGCCGTCAGCGGCACGGTGTTCGGAGTTACCGGGGCGGCCTTCCCTAATCTGACGGTTCAGTTGCAGGTCAGCACTGGTGATTATCAAACGACTACGGATGCCAATGGTAACTTCAGCTTCCCCCAAGTCATCCCCGGTTCAGTTCAGTTAGTAGCCTATGACCCGGCGAGCCAAAGTGGCGCGGGGGTACAAGTGAACGTGGTTGCCGGCCAGACTGCGAGCCAGAATCTGAATCTCGTTCAGGGAGTGGGCACCGTAGCAGGTACGGTAACCAATTTTGGCGTTCCTGTATCAGGCGCCCAAGTAGTGGTGAGCGGAGGTGGAACTACTACCACTGCGGTCGACGGTTCGTACTCCGTTACTGGGGTTCCGATCGGACCCGTGACAGTGAGCGCCACTGCAGAAACCGGTGCGACTGGCCAGAGCCAGGGATTCGTGGCCTTGCCGGGAACCATAACTACGATCAATGTCTCTGTACAGAGTTCAACTAACAGCAGAAATCTCGGACCGCGTCCACCGGACAGGTTCGCCGTGGACGAGGAAGCTGGAATTGGGAATCTCTCCGCTGTCCCTTCCTTCTCTTCTGAGAAGGGCTTCGAATGGCTATGGAGCCTGAGCTCTGTTTCGACCTGCTCAACCGGCTACAGCTTGAGCATGGGAGGAACGTGCATGATCACGCAATGAAGTGCCAGGAGGTGTAATGTGCGCTACGTTCTGACCGCGATGTTGCTGACCGCATCGATCCTTTCAGCGCAGAATAACGCGCAAACACCTCGCGTTCTCGGCGTGGCGCACGTAGCTTTTCAAGTGAGCGATTTGAGCACGACCGGAGCGTTTTACAAGAATCTTCTGGGCTATGCGGAGCCGTTCTCGCTCAATGCCGCCAACGGAAGTCCCACCATCGCTTTCGTGAAAGTGAACGATGAGCAATACATAGAACTCTTCCCGGGCGACGCCACAAGTAATGGTCAGCTCGACCACTTTGCCTTGTACACCGACGACCTCGCCGGCATGCGGAAACATTTGTTGGCGCAGCAAATCCCGCTGCTAAAAGATATCCATTTGGGACGCGTCGGGAATTCGTTTCTTACCATCCGCGATCCTGACGGCCATTACATCGAGATTCTCCAATACTCTTCTACTAGTTTGTCCGCCCGATCGCAGGGCAAGTTCATGCCCTCGGAGCGTATATCGAATCACATCACACATGTCGGAATTCTCGTAAGCTCGGTGGGGACTGCGATGAAATTTTACCGGGACATTCTGGGCTTCCGCGAGATCTCGCGCGGCGGCGGCGGTGGTGGACAGCCCGATTGGGTCAATGTTCAAGTCCCGAATGGAAGCGACTATATTGAGCTGCTGCCTTTTGCGGGAGTAGCTTCCGCGGTCGATTTGAAAACGCAGAATCATTTCGGCTTGGCAAGTTCTGACGTAAGCAAGACTGTCGCAAGTCTCCAACAGAAAACGGCCAGCAGTCTTTTGTCCTCGCCCATCTCTGTGGTAACTGGTGGCGGCCTGCCGCCTCGCGCGAATTTATTCGATCCCGATGGGGCGAGAGTTGAATTGATCGGGCCGTCGTCCGCGGTGTTATCCTCAACCACGACTTCCTCCCCGTGATCCATGCATAAACCCGCAGTCAGGTCCGGGCAAGCGGCTCGTTCAAGAAACGTCAAGGGTGTCAGCCGCCGGGACTTTCTAAAGTCGACTGTGATCGCAGCGGCCGCGGCACTTCTTCCTGCTTCCAGCGCCAGCGCAAATTCCAGTTTCGCGAATGGCCCCACATCAGAAAGGCTGGCGACGGGTTGGGAGTATTTTCGCGGATCGCTGGGAGGCGTGTGGGACGTGTGGCGTACAGACATGGCAGAAAGCACGGTCTGGCAGAAGATTGAGATCCCCCACTGCTTCAATGCTCGCGACGCGGTTGATCCCGATGCAGGCTATTACGAGGGGCCATGCTGGTATCGCCGCAAGTTACAGCTCAGAAATCCCTTCGAGAATGGCCGTACGCTTCTGCTGTTTGAGGCAGCCGGGCAGAAGTGCGAGATTTTTGTCGCCTATGAGCAGGTAGGGATGCATGTTGGCGGCTACGATGAGTTTACGGTGGACATCACCGAAGCTGCCGCTGACGCACTAAAAACTGGACTGCCCGGCGGGGAGATCGGCTTGGCCGTGTTGTGCGATAACTCACGCGATCGGGAAACGATTCCCTCCGCGATGAACGATTTTGATCGGGTTGGCGGCTTGTACCGCAGTGTAACCCTGACTTATCTGCCGGCAGTCTCAATCGAGCGAGTTCATATTGATGTCGGTGTATCGAGTCGGGCAGTTGCCGAGGTTCGAGTCCAGGCGCGACTGCGCAACCCGAGTCTGTTCCCTGACGAACTGCAAGTCCTAGTTCAGCTTTTCGATCCTAAAGGAGTTGTCGTCCGGACGGCGAGCAAGCGTATGTCCGCCTGGCAAGGGGAGCAGGAGGTTTCGACATTCCACTTGGATAGCCCCGAGCTGTGGTCGCCTTCCCATCCTTCGCTCTATCGCTGCGAAGTTCAGATCGCCAGCGCTCATGGGCAGACGAGCGTAGTAGAACGCTTTGGCTGTCGATGGTTCGAATTTGTCGACCATGGCCCGTTCAAGCTGAATGGCGAGCGCCTTTTTGTGAGAGGCACGCAGCGGGAAGAAGATCATGCTGGCGTCGGCGCTGCCATGCCGGAAGATTTGATCAGACAGGAGATGACTCTGATCAAGGACATGGGCGCGAATTTCGTGGGGCTGGGGCACCACCAGCAGTCACGAACCGTCCTGGATTTGTGCGATGAATTGGGTTTGCTGGTGCTGGAACAGATTCCGTGGTCGCGCGGCGGGCTGGGCGGAGAGAACTATAAATCGCAGGCCCGGAACATGCTGCGCGCCATGATTGACCAGCACTACAACCATCCTTCCATAATTCTTTGGGGCTTGGGAAATGAGAACGACTGGCCCGGCGATTTTCCGAACTACGACAACGCGGCCATATCTCAATTTGTAAGAGAGCTCAACGATGAGGCGCACGCCGCTGATCCGGGGAGGAAGACATTCCTCCGGCGCGATGAGTTCTGCAAAGACATGGTTGATGTTTACTCGCCCTCGATGTGGGCGGGTTGGTATCACGGCCCGTACACTCTCTACCGTGACAAAACCGAAAAAGGGATGGATTCCGTTCACCATTTCTTGCACGTGGAGTGGGGAGCGGACAGCCACGCGCGGCGTCACTCGGAAGAGACAGACCGATTACTCGCGAAATTCCTGTCGGGCAGTGGGTTTGAGGAGAGCGAGCGCGAACGGTTGCTTAATGGTGGGCAAATGAGCGCCTCCCGCGAAGGCGACTGGTCGGAAACCTATGCTTGCAACCTTTTTGACTGGCATTTGAAAGAGCAAGAAGTTATTCCACGCCTCGCGGGCTCTGCCCAGTGGATATTCAAAGACTTCTCTACTCCTTTGCGACCTGAGAATCCCATCCCGCATGTCAACCAGAAAGGTTTGCTGGAACGCGATATGACGCTAAAGGAAGGCTACTATGTTTTCCAATCGTATTGGGCGGAGAAGCCGATGATTCGTATCTATGGGCACTCCTGGCCGTCTCGATGGGGAGAGCCGGACGAGTTAAAGCTGGTGAAGGTCTATTCGAACTGCGAAGTGGCGGAATTGTTTGTCAACGGACACTCGCAAGGTGTTAAGAAGCGCAACGCTCAGGATTTTCCAGCGGCTGGACTGCATTGGCTGGTAAAGTTCAAGCTTGGTCAAAACCGCCTCCAGGCTGTCGGACGCAGTAAGACTGCTTCCGTGGAAGACGAACTGGCTTTCCAATATCAAACCGAAAAATGGGGTGCTCCTGCGCGGATTGAGCTTGCAGAGTTAGCTCGCGGTGCAGGACGTGTGACCGTACAAGGGCGACTGCTGGATGCCAACAATATTCCTTGCCTCGAGGCGCGTGACCGTGTCGTGTTTGGGCTCACGGGAGATGGCACACTGCTCGACGATTTAGGTACGTCCACGGGATCGCGCAACCTGGAGCTTTACAACGGACGGGCCGAGATCACCTTGCGGACAAACGGAGGAGAATCCGTCGTCAGCCTGCGCACCAAGGCGGTGCCTACCGCGTTTCTAACGGTAAAATAGCCGGCACACTTATAGGAGTCATCGTGAAGTGGCGCGTTGCAACCCTCGTCTGGTTCTTTCTGCTGGGTCAGGCCTTTCTCGGCCAGAGCAGTGGAGCGGGTTCGCCTAAGCAGATATCCACTGCGGCCCGACGGGTCGATCTGGTTGAATTCGCCGATTTTCAGTGTCCCTTTTGCGCGACACAGGCGAGTGACCTGCGAAAACTCCAGGCAGAGTATTCGGAAGTTCTGACGGTGACCTTCAGGAATTTCCCCCTGTCCATTCATAAGCAATCTCGGGCGGCGCATGTAGCAGCCCTTGCAGCTGGGAAGCAGGGAAAATTCTGGGCAATGCACGACCTTATCTATAGTCATCCCGGGCAACTCTCGACCGAGGATTTTGATCACTATGCGCTTGAAGTGGGTTTGGATGAAGATGAGTTTCGGGAGTCTTTGGCGGATCCCACTTACTTGGGTGTGATCGAAAGGGACATCGCAGAAGGCAAAGCCCTCGGTGTAGTAGCGACTCCAACATTTTTTGTGAATGGTCACAAGTTGGTTGGAAGACAGAGCTACGGACGCTTAAAGCAGATCATCGAAGCTGAGCTGAACGGGCAGCCCTGGCAGCCAACCGGACCGATAAGCGTGGATCTGCGCGGCGCGCCTTCGCGGGGCACGGAATCGGCTCCGGTGATTATCGTGGAATTTTCAGACTTTCAATGCCCGTTCTGCGCCGGGGCGGTGATCCCTTTGCGACGGCTGTTGGCGGCGAATGAGGGAACATTACGATTGGTGTTCAAGAATTTCCCGCTCGAAGCTCATGCCGACTCGCACCTTGCCCACATGGCAGCGTTGGCGGCGGGAGAACAGGGAAAGTTTTGGGAAATGCACGATTTGATCTTCGCTCCTCAGCATGCGATCAAGCGCTCTGATCTTATGGGTTTTGCCGCACACCTACAGCTTGACATGGGCAAGTTTCGGCATGATATCGAAAGCCCTCGGCTGGCAGCGAGAATTGAAAACGATAGAAGCGAGGGGGAGCGGCTGGGCATTGTGGCCACTCCCAGTTTCGTCGTGAAGGGCGAGATTGTTACCGGATTCTCCGCTGAACAAATCCGAGCTAAGATTTACGGACAAGAAACTCGCGCGCAACAATCAACGGCAGATTTACCGATGGGCCTTCCAGAATTACCCCTGTCCTCGGGGCCTATGGACGCCCCTCTGAAGATTCGGTGGTATGTGGATCTGACCAGCCCCCTGACGGTTAAGTCAGCGGTGGCGCTCCAGCAGTTCGTCTCGGCGCACCAAGGGAATGTGCTGGTTGAGTTCAAAAACTTTCCTCTGCAGAATCACGCCAAGGCGATGCTGGTTCATGAGTTTGCGCTGGCTGCCGCCGCCCAAGGGAAATTCTGGGCGGTCGAGTCTTTGTTGCTGGCGGACCCTAAATCCAAGGACCGCGAGGAGCTAAGAAATGTGGCCTCGCAGGCTGAACTCGACCAGGAAAAGCTCTGGGTGGAGGTTGATGGCCACAAGTATGCCCCCATCATTTCCAGAGATCTGATCGAGGCCCAAAGTCTTGGGATTCTTGGGACTCCGACCTTTGTGGTGGGGGACAAAAAGCTTGATGGTGTAAACGGACTGAGCGCTATTCCGTAGCCCACCTTGCCAACACGGTAGCTTACACAGGAAGAACATTTTAATTAGAGGAATGCTCGATACAAAGGTGGACCGCACGGTTACCTCGACTCATCAGCTCCCGGAGCGATCCTAGCTGGCGTTAGGCGAATGCAATATGATCGGAAGCTGGGGGATTCGGCCATTGCGAGTTGACTCTGTCGGCATTTTGAGGCGCGTTTCCGGATACCTTCCGGTTGGCAGGCCAATCCGAAGTTCGACCGATACCCCCTCTCAACGCGCCCGCGAACTGCGTGCAACTCTTGTCTCCTCACTAATTGAACGTCGGCTGCCAAAAATGCCAGGATGGCCATGGATATCTGCTTCGCTCTTAAGCGCCACCGTTGTCGGTGTTACTCGGCGGTTGTCGGATCGATTACGGACCGAATTTGCGAGATTCGATTGGCTGGGAAACCGCCCTGCTGGGCGTGCTTACGTACCGCGTCTTCATCGGGGGCAATGTAGATGCAGTAGACCTTGTCGTCCGAGATGTAGCTGTTAACCCACTGAATCTGCGGGCCCATCTCACGCAAAACTCCGCACGACTTCTGTGATATTGCCTGCAGTTGCTCCGGCAATAGGCTGCCCGCTTGCGGAATATCTCTCTCGATAACGAACTTCGGCATGGTAATACCTCGCTTCTTAGTTTTTTCTGACAGACTTCAATAATTAGATCTCAGCCTTACGCGCAACAGCCAAAAGATGGCCGGTTGGCATGGAGATATGGAAAGCGCTCCGCGGTTCCCATATCCCCACATCCCCCAGGAGCTACTACGGACAAATGTCCAACGAAGCGTCACGCTAACGCTCTATACTGGTACAAAAGACCGGTTAGGTCATCAGCCGACGTCTCCCATTGATCTACTGGCCCTGGCAACTCACTCCATTGTTCCAATCCACGAAAGCACCTTGGGGATTGTCCCGCCAGGCCCAGACGTGCAGTTCGAAGAACGAATTGATGTTGAAACGATTCGGGAAGCCGACAAAGTTGAAGACTTGCCCGTCCAGTACCGGAGTGGTGTTGTTATTGGCGGCGTTCCAGCTCGCCGAGTCCAGAATGAACTCGACGCCTACAAGGATCATCTTGCCATCGACGGGCTCGTAGATGAGGGCCTGCGGTTGCGAGGGGTCGAGGGTGAGATTGCCCATCAGGGTCGCGTTGACGTAGTGCACGCCCATCGCCCCGTGGTCGGTACCGGCGACGCAACCTAGAAATGGTCCGTAGCCGGCGGCAGTGGCGTTGTTCACGTCAATGTACTTCCTCGTGCCGGCGCGCACCTGTTCAACGAGCGTGCCCGGCGCGGTTTGTTGGTGAGCGGAATGAGTGGTCGCAGCATTGTCAGCTGCGAAAAGAGGCGCCCCCGTGACTAGACTACCTAGCAACGCCAAACGCAGAATGTTCGTGGTTGATGTGTGGATAAGACTCGTGATTCGTGTCGTCATAACTTTCTCCTCGAAATTTAGTTTTCCGCAAAGTACGCGAAAGGATATTGGGCACTTGTCTTTTTGCCCGTACACCTAGATAGGCGTAAGCCGCGTGGCGGAACTATCATTCGTGGGAACTTTCTTTGAGGGGGCGGCCAATATCGCTATAATTGGCCAGACTTGGGGCCTGGGGGCATCGGACGTGAGCGATCCAGCAACAACGTCACGCGGGAGTGACGTGAGCACATTGCTCCGCGCGTGGAGCGACGGGGATCAGAAGGCACTCGATCAACTCACGCCGATCGTATATGACGAATTGCGCCGGCTCGCTGGGCACTACTTGAGGGGGGAACGCACCGGCCACAGTTTGCAAGCCACCGCCCTGGTCAACGAAGCTTATCTGCGACTCGTGGATTACAAGCGCATGCGCTGGGAAAACCGTGCCCACTTCTTCGCCGTCTCGGCGCAACTCATGCGACGGATTTTGGTGGATCACGCGCGGCGCCACAACCTGAAACGTGGTGGCGGCGTCCAGCACGTTGCTCTGGAAGACACAGCGGTCCTGGGCGGCGGTCGAGATGAAAATCTGGTCGTGCTCGACGATGCTTTACAGATGCTTGCCCGCATCGACCCGCGAAAGGCGCAGGTGGTCGAGCTGCGCTTTTTTGGCGGTTTGAGCGTGGAGGAAACAGCTGAAGTCCTCAAGGTGTCGCCGGTCACCGTGATGCGTGACTGGAGCACCGCTCGGACTTGGCTTTACCGGGAAATGGGTGGCGGGGCCGGCGATGGATGCTGAACGATGGAAGCGAGTCGATGAGTTGCTACACTCGGTACTGGCAGTGCCCTCCGACCGGCGCGACGAATTTCTGCGACAAGAGTGCGCGGGCGATGCCGAACTGGAACAGGAAGTAAGGTCCCTCCTCGACTCACACCGGAACCTCGGTGGTTTTCTGGAACGTCCCGCCATCAGCGTTGCGGCGCAGACGGTCGCCAAAACTGAGTTGCGAGAAGCAGGCGATTCAGTGCTCGGGCAGACCATTTCACACTATCGCGTCCTGGGCAAGCTGGGCAGTGGCGGAATGGGCGTGGTGTACGAAGCGGAAGATATGCGTTTGGGACGCCGCGTCGCTTTGAAATTCCTGCCCGGAAGGCTGGCGCATGATGAACGAACCCTGCATCGGTTTGAGCGCGAGGCCCGCGTCGCGTCTTCCCTGAATCACCCGAACATCTGCACCATCTACGAGGTGGAAGAATACGATCACCAGCCGGTGATCGTCATGGAGTTGCTGGAAGGCAAGAGCTTGAAGGAGCGAATCCGCGAAGGGCCAATCTCGACCGATGAGCTTTTGGATTTTGGGATTCAGGCCTCCGATGCCCTGGAAGCAGCCCATGCGAAGGGCATCATCCACCGGGACATAAAACCCGGAAACATTTTCATCATCGGCCAGGTGCGGGTGAAGATCTTGGATTTCGGATTGGCCAAGGTGCGTCCTGCGGAAGACCAGTCCGAGGAAGAATCGCTTACCATGGCTGGCGTTATTCCGGGCACAACTTCTTATATGTCTCCCGAGCAAGTGCGCGGAGAAGAGATTGATGCGCGCAGCGATTTGTTTTCCCTGGGTGTGGTGCTTTACGAAATGGCCACCGGCCAGCGGCCCTTCGTTGGTAAGAATCGGGTAGTGCTGATGAATGCGATCCTGAACGCGAGACCCGCTGCGGCCAGCAGCCTGAATCGGTCATTACCCGCCGCTCTGGACACCATCCTCGCAAGGCTGCTGGAAAAAGACCGCGAGAAGCGATTCCAGCATGCCGCCGAGATTTGCTCGGACCTGAAGCGACTCAAGCGGGAAACGGGAAAGGCGCCCATGCCTGTTGCCACGGACGCGCCGGTAAAGCCGAACCCCCGCTCTGGACGCTACGCCTCTATCTTCGCGCGAGAACTTGCAGCCCTACGCGACCGCTTCTCGGAGAAGCCAGTTCAGCAGCCGGTTCAGCAGATGGAGACCCGCCCGATAAACATTCCTATGCAGCGAACCGGGTTTGTGGGACGGGAGAAAGAAATCGCTGCTGCCAGAGAACTCCTGCTACATCAGGACGTCCGGCTGGTCACGATCACAGGTCCGGGCGGGATCGGCAAAACGCGTCTCGCGATCCAGGTGGCGAGTGGCTTGGTTGAGCGTTTTCCAGGTGGCACGCATTTTGTGCCGCTCTCCCCATTAGCCGATCCAGGCTTGATCGCATCCGTGATCTTGCAGACGCTAGGAATCCGGGAAGCGGGAGGACAGTCGCCGCTCGAAATACTAAAGAAGAATCTGCAGGATTCATTGCGCCAACCCATGCTGATGGTGCTGGATAATTTCGAGCATCTAGCCAAGGCCGCGACTACCGTAGGAGAACTTCTGGCCGTTGGTGACAATCTTAAAATCCTGGTAACCAGTCGCTCCGCACTGCACGTTTACGGAGAACATGAATTTCTGGTGCCACCGCTTGGGTTGCCGGATTCACGATCCACGGCTTCAGTGGAAGTCCTATCACAGTGTCCTGCGGTGGAGTTATTCGTGCAACGCGCCGTCGCCGCCAAGCCAGATTTTGAACTTAACCAGGGGAACGCTGCGGCCGTCACCGAGATATGCTCCCGGTTGGATGGTTTGCCTCTGGCCATCGAGCTCGCAGCCGCTCGGGTCAAAGTTCTTTCACCCTCTTCCATGCGGGCACGCCTGGCGAGCCGGTTGCAGTTGCTGACGGGCGGCGCACGGGACCTGCCCCGGCGCCAGCAGACGCTTCGCGCTGCCATGGATTGGAGCTACGATCTGCTGAACGCGCCCGAACAGAAGCTTTTCCGAAGACTCTCGGTGTTCGTGGGCTGCAGTCTGGAAGGCGTGGAAGCGGTATGCGATACCAAAGGTGATCTCGATCTGGACCTGCTCGACGGCATGGCATCGATGGTTGACAAAAGCCTGGTGCAACAAGTCGAACAAGCGAACTGTGAATCACGGTTCGTGATGCTGGAGACGATTCGCGAGTACGCTCTGGAAAAACTGCAGGCGAGCGGGGAGGAGGCCTTAACGAAGCGCGCCCATGCGGCTTACTGCCTGGTGCTGGCAGAGGAAGAGGCTACGGAGAAGAGCGGCGCGGAAGGGCCGGAGTGGCTGGAACGCTTCGTGGTCGAGCATGACAATTTTCGTGCGGGGCTGGAGTGGCTGACCGAAAGCGGAGATGCGGAGTGGGGCCTGCGTCTTGGCGCGGCCCTGTTTCGCTTTTGGGAGGCGCGCGAGTATCTCGCCGAAGGAAGGGACAGTCTGGGAAAACTGCTGAGGCTCGCAAGTGCTGTGGCTCCCACGAAGGCGCGAGAGCGCGCGCTTTTTGCCGCAGGCGTACTCGCAGTGGAGCAGGGAGACTATGCCTCGGCGGATGCGCTCATCAGGGAAAGCCTCGACATCGCGCGTCAATTCCGTGACCAGCAGGGCGCAGCGGTTTCTCTCAATGCGTTGGCGGTGATTGCTCGGGGCCGCGGGGACCTCGCGGTTGCGCGCTCTTTGCTCGAGGAAAGCATGGTGCTGTGGAGAGAGTTGGGCGACCAGAAAGCGGTCGCTCGTTCTCTCAGTAACCTGGCGAATATCGTCAAATTGCAGGGTGACAATGCCCACGCGCGCTCTCTATACGCGGAGTGTCTCTCAATCTTCCGGGAATTGGGAGATCGGACAGGCGTCGCCTGGTCGACGAACTACCAAGGGGATGTCGCTCGCGACCAAGGTGATTCCGCGGGCGCGCGGATGTTGTACGAACAGGGCCTGGTAATTTTTCGCGAACTCGACGACCGCTGGGGCATTGCCGGCACGCTCGCTGATCTGGGGAGCTTAGCGAGGGATCAGGGGGATTATCCTAGAGCGCACTCTATGTACCGGGAAAGTATAAAACTTTTCCAGGAACTGGATCACAAACGCGGAATTGCGCGCCTGCTGGAGTGCTTCGCATGCGCAGCGGCTGTTCAACTCGAAGCCAAGCGCTCGCTGCGACTGGCGGCAGCGGCGGCAGCGCTGCGCCAAAATATCGGCGCTCCGCTTACCCCGGCAGAACAAACCAAACTGGAAGCGAGCTTGCACCCCGCGAGGCAGGCATTGCCCGATACGGTAGGCGCGGTTGCGTGGCTGGAAGGTTGGGGTTTGCCAATGGAGAAAGCGATTGATGAGGTGTTGCTGCCCGAGCCTGTATCTCCCTCGTATTAGTGCGCGGGAGCGCACCAGCTTGTGTGGATGGAGAAGACCCGCATGGCGCGGAAGGCTGAGCCTATGCGTACTCCGCGCTTGTCGGATCAAGGAGTCGGCGTACGGCGGAGACGCGATTGGCCGGAAGACCTACACGCTTGGCGTGTTCATGGATGGTCGGCTCGTCCGGGGCGAGGTAGACGCAGTACACCTTGTCGCCGGTTACGTAACTATGGAGCCACTGAATCTCTGGACCCATTCCCCTCAGAACGCTGACCGACTTTTGAGAGACTTCCCGCAATTGTGCGTCGGACAACTTACCAGCTCCCGGAATTTCGCGTTCGATGACGAACTTGGGCATGGGCCTCCGCCTGGACGAGCACTGATGCTACCATGCAAATGGAACGGCTTCAAGACGGCCTGGTGGAAGCTGTCGCGGTTCGTCGAAAGCCGCCGGGAATAGCAGAAATCAAGATGATAGGAACGAGGTTGGCATGGATATCCGATCCCTTCAGAAGCCGCTAAAAGACCAATACCGCAATGACGCGAATTCCTCGCGAATCACAATTCGGGCGAAGGGCGGACAGACCGACGTCCCGGTGGCCTGCTCGGTCGATATCGGACGAGCCATCTACCAAGCCGAGGCTCACAAGGGAGTCGGTGGCGCCGGTGCCGGCGCTTGTTCCGGGGACCTTTTGCTCGGGGCTCTGGCAGCTTGTGCGCAGATTACCTGTCAGATGGTGGCTGCGGCTATGGGGATACCGACCGAACGCATTCAGGTCACGGTGGAGGGAGACTTGGATCTCCGAGGTACCCTCGGCATATCAAGAGACGTACCGGTCGGCTTCGAGAGCATTCAACTTCATTTTGAAGTAGTTGCGCCTCATGCAACATCGGAACAACTACGCGGCCTGCGCGAAAAAACAGAACAGTATTGCGTGGTGATGCAGACCTTAATGCGGCCACCGAGTCTGCGGACCAAGTGGGTTGGTCACGATTGAAAAATAGGGGTTGATCCGATAACCTTGGCTTTTTCGAGCCGACTGAGTACAACTCTCAATTACGCTATTACCTGGCGGCGAGTCTTCAAGGCTCTTGGCATCATCACAGCGTTTGCGAGGATTGGTTGCTGAACTCGGCAACCGCGGTGTTGGGAACGCTGCGGTATTCATGGTTGGCGGCTGCAACAAAGATACGGTCCAGTGTCGGTGGCAGGTGCTCGCGTCCACGCTGCGTCTATGATTGGGCTATTCCGCAAGGAAAGCGCCGCTACCGATCCGGAATTCGGTGAGGGCTTTGAGATTCTTTTTGTAACCGTTGGTAACTGCGTATTCCTTCCCACCTTTAACGCGGAGACCACACTTTCCCGTCGAGTACGGTTTGATCTCTACCACAAACGAGGTATTCACGAGCGCTGATCGATGGATCCGAATGAATCCGTACGGCTTCAGTTTTTCTGCCACCAACGAGATTGACTCGCGCAGCAGATAGGAGTCCGATTCCCGCTGCAGTGACACATAATTGCCCTCAGCCTGCACTGCGACCACATCGCCAGGATTGATGAAGAGAATCCTTCCTTTAGCTTTGATTGCGATCATTGGGTGATCCGGACGACACAGATTCTGCAACTGCGGCAAAGCTTCGATCAATTTTGCGGCTCGCTCGCCCTTTGCTCTCCGAGAGGCCCGGTCCAAGGCTTCGTTGATGCTTTCGTTCGAGAAAGGCTTTAGCACATAGTCTACGGTGTGCTTCTCGAAGGCTGCGATCGCGCGTTCAACGTGCGCCGTTGCAAACACGATAGACGGCAACGGAAGGTTTCGTTCCCTAAGCTGGTCTACCAGTTGAGTTCCCGACAGGTCCAGCATATTAACATCGAGAAGCAAGACATCGTACGAATCCGTGGCCAATTTATCGAGCGCTTCGCTCGCATCGTTGGCCGAATCGAAATGCTCCACGTCACTCCTTGCCAACAGGACTTTCGCCAAAGCCGCTTGGGCCAGGCGCTCATCGTCCACGATCAGCACTCGCATGGTTTCCACTCACCATCCATCTCTGTTCCATCGCGTAAACGTCCTGGCTGACCGCTCCAGACCCGAGCCTAAGAGCCAGGCAAATCTACGCCTCAACCGAGCCGTCCATGAGCGACGATCTGCACGCCCCGGTCCATTTCGTGTCAGGGCACAATTTCGGCTTATTTCTGATCAACCTTTGCAAAGAACTTCCGCATATCGTCAAGCAAAAGATCGGGTTGTTCCAGAGCCGCGAAGTGTCCGCCCTTCGGCATCTCCGTCCTTTGCACTACGTTGTAAGTCCGACTAATCCAGCTAAACGGAGCCGTAAATACTTCCTTTGGAAAATCCGCGTACGCCACGGGAGCCTCCAGCCGGGGAGAGTGCGCCATTTCTCCGCCGGTGAGCCGGTGCTCACGATAGATTCGCATGGCGGAGCCAATCGTACCGGTCGCCCAATAAAGCGTGACATCGGTCAGAAATGTGTCCCGGTCCACCGCCGTAAGAAAATCGCCGTTATTGTCAGTAAGCAGTTGAAATCTAGCGATCATCCAGGCCAACCACCCGACCGGGGAGTCCGTCAGGGCATAGGCAAGCGTCTGCGGTTCAGCGGCCTGAATTCTGTAAAAGCTGCTTTCTTCGCGGTCAAAGTACGAAAACCGTCTCCGCTCCGAATCGCTCATTTGCGCAATTGCTTCCGGGTTCGGCGGGTCTGCGTAAAGAAGGTTGAGATGAAGCCCGATCACGTGCGCGGGTGCTTCGTAAGCCATGTCGCGCGCGACCTCCGAACCCCAGTCGCCGCCCTGGATACCGTATTTGGAATAGCCCAAACGATCCATCAGAACGATCAGAGCCTTCGCCATCCGCCGTGGATCCCAGCCCGGAGTTGTGGTGGGTCCGGAAAATCCAAAGCCAGGAAGCGAAGGAACGATGACGTGGAATGCCGGGCTATCGCTGTCTTTGGGATGGGTAAGCGGCTCGATCAGTGCGAGAAATTCAAGAATCGAACCGGGCCAGCCGTGAATCAGCAGCAAGGGTATTGCGTCGGGGCGGGGCGAACGCTGGTGGATAAAATAAATCTGCTGTCCATCAATTTCCGTGGTGAACTGGTCAAAACGGTTGATCTTGGCTTCCTGGGCACGCCAGTCGTAGCCGTTCTGCCAATAGTCCGCGAGTTCCCGGACCTTCTTGATGTCGGCGCCATACTCCCAGTTCGTGCCAGGAAGTTGATCGGGCCATTTGGTCTCCGCCAAACGGTGCCGAAGATCGATTAGAACGCTGTCGGGAACATGCACTTTGAACGGTCGGATAGTGGCAGGCTCCGGCTTTGCCGGCGCTGGCGCTTGTCCCAGTGCAATTGACGGGAGCAAAAACAAGGCGGCCAGGAGAAGCGTCCCGCGCTGCGAGATAGTCTTTTCCGCTCTCTGAAAGCCTGTGTTCATCACGCCCGCACACTCCAATGGTGACTGAATTGATGAGGAAAAACTCGGGCACGGCATTCCGCATTTCTCTCAGTGCTGCGTCCTACATCGGAGCCGTTGTTCCATCCGACCAGACGCCGGTGCCCATCAGGAACATATGGATCGGTTCCGGGTTGCCTTTGTACGATGGAGCCAGCAAGAGCGGAGATCCCGGAAACGTTTCCGACAAATGATTTGAGGAGTCCACCAAATTTGCACCCCATTCCGTACCGAGTGGCGTGTAGAACATAAGATGGGCCATGTTGTGGCTGCCCGCGTCGGTAAGATACGCATCCTTGGACATCATGTAGCTCATCGCGCCCGCCTCGAGCTCGGGCAATTCCTTTTTCTCAATCGCCGCCTTGATACCCTCCTTGACCTCATCTTTCGACTTTCCAGCCAAGACTAACTTTGTTCGCATAATGGTGAGCGGCAGCACGGTTCGAGCGGCGGGCGGATTTAGGCAAATCGGACTGCGATTCTTAGGGTTCCAAAATTCGGGACTGTCGAACGGATTCATCCACGCGCGTTCCACGATGCAGACGAAGCCGTTCTTGCCTTCGACGGCGGTTTCGTAGCCGTGCGGCCCCAGGACCACCACTTCCGCATCACGAGAGATGGACGGCGGAGCCGCGGTCCGTGCCAGAGCAATCTCAGCGTTTCGATCCGCTATCAGGTACTGATCCAGCGGAGCCATGCTGGGATACGGAGTTTTGGAGTCTGCTGCGCATCCCGGCAGCGCCGCGCTCAATACGGCAACCAACGCAAACGTTCCTGATGTAAATATCCTGACTATCTTTGGGTTCATTTGATTTCCCTCCGGATACGGATTCCAATACACCGTCGAACAGCAATCTACTCCGATCGTTGTATCTCCGTAATACCTACCAGTACGTATGTTCCCGAGCAACAAAACATAGATATCGGGACGAACATAACCTTGACTTCACTATGATAATCAGGAAACAAGTTACAACTTTCCAAAGAAACGGAGAGCTAGCCCCGGCCTGCTGTTCGCGTCCGGCCGCGCGCCGGGCGCAGCGACTCGAGGTGGCCGCTCACCCTTCTTTGGCCTGTTTTCATCGTCCGTGGATCCTGCGAATTCTTCCCTAAAACGACGTACCCCTCCCACGCCGCGATCACAAACATAGCCGCTTCATTCGCGTTTATGTCACTCCGTACGACTCTGCGTTTTTGTCCTTCGCGCAGTGCCTCCGCCATGGCGACGTGCCAATCCTTGTACACTCTTGCCGTCCTGCTGCGGAAGCCCTCATCAAGACCTGACATCTCCTGGGACAAGTTAAGCAAGGGACAGCCACGCTGAACGTCCTCTCTTTTCAGCGATTCGGACTGAATAATGCGGACCAGAACATCGATGGGATCCTTGGCGTTCCGTAAAGGCTGCACCCACTTCTGGTGAAGGCCGGTTGCGATGACCTCGTCCACTACAGCATAACCAAGGGCTTCTTTGTTGTCGAAGTGGTAGTACAACGCCCCCTTGGTCACGCCGGCTCTGGCCAGAATGGCATCCAGGTCAGCGTTTCGAAATCCTGAGCGGTGGATTTCCTGGGAGGCGGCCCGCAACAAGCGCCCCCGCGTGCGCTCTGGATCGCGCGGTGGCGCTGCCCCGCTGCGTTTCGGCCTGTTTTTACTCGCCAACATACCGACCAGTATGCATGTTTGAATCGTCAAAATCAAGCTCCAGTATGGAATCGCGAAGTACCAATTAGAAGTTTCTTATTAAATTGTGGAAAGAGCCGAGCGATTCGTGACAGAAATGCGCGGTGGATGCACCCCATCGCTGGGTCGTTTCGTGTCTTGCTGCTATCTCTTTCGCCCCTCGCCAACAAACATTCGTCACAAAAACACCGACTCCATGTTTATCGGATGACCGCGTGCTCAACGAACTGCCAGAGCGCCGAGTCGTATCTGACGCAAATCGCCAGTAACTCGGCGCCGCGACTTTACCGGAGGAAGAAGAGATATGAGCACGCTTTCACATTTGCGGAATTTTTGGATTCTGTGGGTTACGACGATTGTTCTGGCTTGCTTCAGCAATGCGGTCGCGCAAGCGAGCTACAAAGTTCAGGATTTGGGCGTTCAGAACCCTGACAACCTGGGCATGGCCATGGGCCTCAACAATTACGGCGGGACGCTGATCATGGATCAACTCCTGGATCATTTCCCCCTTTCCGTCCTCTACCCGGCCGTGAAAGGCACCGTGAGGATCAGCAAGGGCGATCTCAACCTCGAACTCGGCACGCTTGGAGGAGAGAACAGTTCGATCAATTGGAACGGAATCAACGACCCCGGGCAAGCCGTCGGTATGTCCGAAACATCTGTTTCAGATCCGAATGGCGAAGATGTTTGCGGTTTCGGCACGCACCTTACCTGTAGTCCGTTTCTTTGGCAAAACGGCACCATGATCGCTCTCCCAACCGTGGGCGGGAATAACGGGCAGGCCAGCGCCATCAATAACAGCGGACAAGTCGCAGGATATGCGGAAAATGGTATCGCGGACTCCACCTGCCCGGCCGGCACGGAGAATTTTATGATTGACCTGCCGGTCGTGTGGACAAATGGCAATGCCAAAGCTCTTCCTACGATCACTGGCGATCCAGACGGGGTCGCATACGGCATCAATAATCGAGGCCAAGCCGTAGGCTACTCGGGAACCTGCATCCAAGCGACTCACCCCGTAGTGTGGGAAAACAACAACACTGTCACCAAGCTTCAGGACCTCGGAGATCCGGGCGGCATCGCGTACGCCATTAACAGCCACAACCAAGTTGTTGGGCAAGCCGTTAATTCTGACGGCACCGCCTTGGCCGCTATTTGGCAGAACCATACAGTCGCAGCCCTCGGCGGCCTTCTGCCGGGAGATGTTGCCTCCTTTGCCACCAGCATCAACAACCAAGGCCAGGTGGTGGGAAGCTCGTTTGACTCTAGATCCAACTGGTCCCGCGGCCTGCTCTGGCAGAACGGCGTGATGATCGACCTTAACACTGTATTTCCCGCAAGTTCCAACCTCTTCGTAGTCTCGGCTAGTAACATCAATGAGAGCGGACAAATCGCGGGTATGGCGGTGGACATGGCCGGGCTGAACGCGGGAAGAACTATCGTCCACGCCTTTCTGGCAACCCCGGTAGACGAAGACCAGGGCAAGTCGGTTGCAGACGTCGTACCGACGCATCCGGAAATCACTTTGCCCGCGGCGAATGTTGGCAAGCAGCTTTTGCCGAGGTCCGCACACTGCTCAATCCACGATAAAGGCATTTTCTGAGCTTCCGCACCATGCATTCCAGCCATGCTGCGCGAAGGCAGAAGATATGGGGTTTGTACAGGACAATATGGGTCACGTCGAATATCGGCGTGACCATACTGTCTGCGGCTAGAGCGCGCGCCTGCTTCCACTAACATACCAACCAGTATGCATGTTACGGACTGCAAGAGTTGAGGCTGATGTTTTTCCGGACTCCCGAATCCCGTAGCATCTCCGGCGATCTCTACTGATATCCGCACGAATCGATCGGTGAGCTCGTTTTACTTTGTTTCAATAATCGGCCGATTCGTCACTCTCCAATCCCCAGAACACGTACCTGAGCCACGGAGTCTCGCGTATTTCCTCTAGAGACGGCCATCGGCTTGCCTTATTCCAAATCAGCACTCTACGGGATGCACCTCAACGTTTGTCAGTCAGTGACAGGCGGTCGCAGGAACGGTGGGAGCATTCTGCTGAAAATTAGTTTGCGGGCAAATCCAGTGTGATGGAGGAAGTAATGAGTTTTAAGCTGAAATCTCAGCCCATGTTTAGTTCCCCTTGCCTCAGCGCACGATTCATGTTGCGGCCATTGGTTGCGTTATTCGCACTGCTGTTGTGTTCTGTGGCATTCGCTCAGACCTCAGTGTCAAACGGCAGCATTTCTGGCACGGTGGCTGACGCCAGCGGCGCAGTCGTGCCCAACGCCAAAGTCACCATGACCGGCCCCACTGGGCAAACCGTCCATGCCACCACCAGCGGCGCTGGAACGTATTCTTCTGGCGCACTGGTTCCGGGCACGTATTCCGTGCGCGCGGAAGCCAAGGGCTTCAAGACGACGCAACTGTCGGTGGACGTTCAGGTGAACAACACCGCCAACGGCAGCATTAAGCTCGAAATCGGCCAGGAGAGCACGGTAGTGGAAGTACAAGCCAGTGAAGTTAGCGTGAACACGGAACAGGCTGAAGTGCAAGGCGTCCTGACTGCATCGCAAATTTCAAACCTGCCTGTGAACGGCCGCAACTTTCTTGATCTCGCGCAGCTTGAACCCGGCGTGCAGATTCAGGACGGCGCAAACTTCGATCCGACCAAGGTAGGCTATTCTTCGATCTCGTTTGGCGGACGTTTTGGGCGCACCGCCCGCATCAGTGTTGACGGCGTGGACGTCAGTGACGAAACCGTCGGCACTACGACCGAAGATATTCCTGCCAGCTCCATCCAGGAGTTCTCACTGGCACAATCCAGCCTGGATCTCTCGAACGATCTGACTTCGTCCGGCGCGGTCAACGTGACCACCAAGTCCGGCACTAACGCCTTCCACGGCGAGGCCTTCGGCTTCTTCCGCGACAGCACTGTCGGCGCAGCAAACCTGCCCTCACCCATCGACCCAGCGACGGGCCAGAGAATCCCAACCCCCTGGCAGCGCAACCAGGAAGGCGCCGACGTTGGCGGACCGATCATGAAGGATAAGCTGTTCTTCTTCCTGGACGGCGAGCGCACGCTGCAGCATGAGGCCGCGCCGGTTCTCCAAGCGGATCCGTTCCAGGCTTATTCGGGGACCTTTCAATCTCCCTTCAAAGAAGGTGAGCTGACCGGCCGCCTGGACTATTCTTTGACCAAGACCGCGCGTCTGTTCGGCCGTTTCAACTACTTCCAGAATTCAGCCGACGCCACGTTCTTCTCGAGCAGTTTCTCGGTCTACAACAACAAAGACTACACACGAAATGAAGTCGTAGGCCTGGACTTTAACACCGGCCGATTTACCCACACCATTCGCTTTTCGTATTTGAAGTTTCAGAACCAGATTGTCGACGCCGTGACGGGGTCGAACCTGCCATTCGCCAATCTCGGGGTCAATATCTTCATCGGAAGCTTCAGCACGGGCCCCAACGAACTGGCGCCGCAGAGCACGCCGCAAAGCGACCATCAGATCAAGTATGACGGCAGCAGGATGATGGGCAAGCACATTCTGCGTTACGGTTTCGGCTACAACCATATCCAGGGCGGCGGCTTTGCCAGCTTCTTTGGTAGCGCTCCGCAGATCAGTGGTAACACTCCTGCCCCGGACGGCAACCCGCTAGACGACCACATAAGTCAGGTGCTCGCATCGAATGGTCAAGGCTTCTCGACTACTGAACCTGCGTTGGGCTTCCCGGCCGGCGGCCTGGGCCCAGACAATCGCTTGTCCTTTTATTTCGGCGATAGCTGGAAGGTGCGGTCCAACCTGACTGTTGCCCTCGGCTTGCGTTGGTCACGCGATACTGGCCGGACCGACAGCGACCTTCCCGCCATTGCTCCCATCAACCAGTATTTCCCGGGACATGGAAACGCAGTGAGAAACCCCAATCGCAACTTCGCTCCGCAATTGGGCGTTGCCTGGGATCCGAAGGGTGACGGCAAGACCGTGGTGCGTGGCGGCATCGGCCTTTATTACGAGAACGTCATCTTCAACAATGTTCTCTTTGACCGGCCATCACGTTTACAAAATGGTGCATTCCTTCAGGTTGTGGAACCTTGCTCCAATGGCACAGGAGTGATCGGGCCTGATCCAGCGCAGCTCGCTTTGGGTGAAACTACGGCAACTGCTTGCTCCGATACCATCGGCAATGCAGCCTCGACCATAGTTGCCTTCGAGAATACGTTCAAAGCCAACACGCCGTTCAGCCTGACCAACCCCAATGGAAGTTATATCGGCAACTTTTTGAGTGCAGGCGCCAACGTAAACGCCTACGACAATAGCCAGGGATTGTTCGATTCGAATTATGTCAGCCCACGCGCCGTGCAGATGAACCTCGGCATCCAGCGCGAAATCCGTCACGGAATGGTGCTCAGTGCGGATTTACTGCGGAATGTCGAAACCCACGCCCTGCTCGCGGTTGATCTCAATCGCGCTGGCGACATCTCCAACTTTAACCCCGCCAATGCCGCGGCCGCGATCGCCACGACAGAGACAGCCTTCGGACACCCTGGAGATCTCCAGGCGACCATCAATGCGGGAGCTAAGATCGGCGACTTCGTAGGCAACGGGATGGGAAGCCCTCTCGATAGCGGCGGGGCATGCGCGTGCGCCTTCACGGGGAACAATCCGGCGCTAGGCCAGTTTTACATGGAAGAGCCCATCAGCCGTTCGGTCTATAACGCCCTCCAGATGAAGTTGACGGAGAACGTGGCGAACCCGACTCCCGGGCTGAAGGCGGCAAACTTCCAGGTCGCCTACTCGCTGTCGAGATTTGTAAATCCCCTGGCCTTCCAAGGGCCCCCACCTCCGGGAAATCCGGCGGCTCAGAATGATCAGGATTTCGTCCTGACTGCGATCGACAACGACCAGCCGCTGCGATTCATGGGACCGTCACTGCTCGACCGCACCCACCAGATCTCCTTTGGCGGAAGCTTCGATGTAGCCCATGGCTTCCGTTTTGGAGTCATCTCTCACTTCTATAGCCCGCTGTCCAGCCCGGCGATTATCGGTCAAAATTTTACTCCGGGGCAAATCTACCAGACCGATTTCACGGGAGGTGGGCTTGAGAACCAACCCATGCCCGGCACCACTAACGGCTCGTTCATGCGCCAGTTCGGAGTGTCTGGTATGAACAACGCAATCAACGGCTACAACGCGACCTACGGAAATGAGCCAACCCCGGCCGGCCAGAAGCTGGTCACCGCTGGCTTGTTCACCGTCGCGCAACTGCAACAGATTGGCGCCGTGGCTCCGATCGTGACGCAGGCCCCACCAAACCAGTTGACTTATCCATGGACTAGAGCCTTGGACTTCAAAGCTAGCTGGTCTCGTCAGTTCGACGAGCGGTTCACGATCGAACCTAGTATTGGCTTCTACAATGTGGCCAACTTTTCGAACTTCAATCAGCCTCCGGGCGTGATGACCGGCTGGCTCACCCAAGGTAGCGGGTCGATCAACAGTATCGCCGCTGGAAGCTCGAGCGCTCAATCCTTCCGCGTCGGAAATGGAACGGGCGTATTCGGTCTGGGTTCCCCTAGAGTGCTGGAGTTTGGTTTGCATCTGAACTTCTAGTCTCTGCTGTAGGTGCATTTCGGGCCACCAGTCAACGCTGGTGGCCCGTTTTGTTTGGCGGCGTTGAGCGTCCTGATGGACGAAATGATTCAAAACTTGGGTCCTTCTTCCACTGGCGGCCGATTTCGTGCAGGGTCATATCTTCTACTTTACTAGTACGGGATTCATCAGGCTAACCAGCATGATTCCGGAGCGGACCCACACAAACCGAGCCACTCGTTCGATCGAAGCTAAGCAGGGAAATTTGAGTGCGGAGGATGTGAACAACCTCATGAAATGCACAGCCATGATGCACCCAGTCAATAGCATGGGGCTGGTAGCGGCGCTTGAGCCGCTGCACCTGGCGCTCGCTCAAATGCAGACGCGAGGCTTCGCTGATAATGGAAATTAATTCCCTGATACCTCCCTCTTAATTCCCTGTTCCGATTTACGTCTGCAAGAGGCTACTTCTCCTGCCAAATGTGTAACTTAGAGAGAAAAGACGCGATTTTAGAGGGCGAAATCTCACAAATTCCCTGTTATTTTCCCTGGTAGCAGGGAATTTAGCCGGAGAAAGGTTAGCGCGAGACTGCGCCCTCCGCCACGCCGTCTGCACGCAGAGAAAGTCGGCTATTTACCTTTGAAATACGCGAAAAATGCCCGTAACTTCGCGATTGCGCTCGGACAAACAGGACTGTGGGGAACGGACTGATTGGCCGCGAGAGGTCAGTGTCCCGGCTTTACTCTGAAGGGCACATGCGCAGTCCGGTTTCAAGGAGGGCATTAGGCGAATGCAATGCGATCATAAACCGGGGATTCGGCCATACGTGAAAGAGCTGAATCTTTTTTCGAACCGAGCAATTGTGAACATTGCGCCATCCCCCGCAAGGCGCACCATCTCTGTAAGATAAGGAACTGGTCGTGGCTGGAAGTTGTAATGGCGAAGCCGAGTGCGGCAACTGCCGGAGTGGCCACCGCATCTTCTTTGTTGGACGAGGCCGTTCGGTTATAACTTGGTAAGTGTCCCAGGTCTTCGACAATTGAAAGTCCTTGAGATCGCTGGCGGAAGGAATCCTGCATGTTGATTCAGGTCGGCTATGAATTAGCCTTTTACTGTCCACAAGAGACGCCGATGATCCTGATGGTCAACGTCCATTATTCTCGCGCCTCGGATATCGTTACCCCCGATCTCCTGATTACAGATCCGGAAACGCCAATCAAGGCGTATAGGGACGGCTTCGGAAACTGGTGCACCCGAATTGTGGCGCCCATCGGGAGAATCCGCCTGACTAGCACCGGATTGGTTCGAGACTCGGGCGAAACCGACGTGCTGACGCCCTCGGCTCGACAGCACCCTTTGCAGGAATTGCCGGAAGATACTTTGGTCTTCCTGTTGGGCAGCCGGTATTGCGAAACCGATCTGTTGTCCGACGCAGCGTGGTCGCGATTCGGTCAGACGACGCCGGGCTGGCCGCGCGTCCAAGCGATCTGCGATTTCGTCCACAACCACATCGCTTTCGATTATCAGAAAGCGCGCCCCACGCGAACCGCCTGGGAGGCGTTCAACGAGGGTGTGGGCGTGTGCCGCGACTTCGCGCACCTCGCGATCGTGCTCTGCCGCTGCATGAATATTCCGGCGCGGTATTGCACCGGATACCTTGGCGACATGGGAACGCTGCCGCCTTACGGCCTGATGGATTTTGCCGCATGGATTGAAGTCTATCTCGGCGGCGCCTGGCACACGTTCGATCCACGGAACAACGTGCCCAGGATTGGACGAGTGCTGATCGCGCGCGGCCGCGATGCAACCGATGTCGCCATCGCCACTACGTTTGGCCCATATACCCTGGAGGGCTTTAAAGTCTGGACGGATGAAATCGCGGAAAGTTTGCCAAAGGTTGGCTAGTCTGCGAATCCGATACTGAAGGTACCCTCCCATCTTACGGCACACCACACCCTTCTCCTAAATACCGGGGTCTGGCTGCCCACGCTGCTCTCGCGAGCGGTCTAGGGCAGCGTTGGCCGGAAGCTGTATCTTGGCGAAATCAACTCATGCGCTCACAACCCAGTCAATGAGCGTTATGCGATTTAGCAACAGTTGACCCGCCGACATCAAGTGTTCTGCGCGGAAAACCTTTCGCGTATTCGAGCAGCTTGACGATGTCGTCAACGACATTGTCAATTTTGCTGCGGCTAACGATGCGCCGGGTGCTCGAAGGCAAATATCCATTCAACGAACTATTGCACTCGTTTGAGGTCCATTATCCAGTCCGTTTCCCATGTTTTTCCACCATCGGGTGATTCTGCCTGCTCCCAGTGACCTGAGGTGGGTGTGATCTCGGACCATATGAGCCGCGTGCGGACTGGTTTCCCGTCTTCGGTATCGTCGTTCGCATAGAACGTTCCTACGCCATTGTAGAAGCTGCCTCTCACCGGCGGATCCATCGGCCCAAGTGGCGTCCTGCTGTCCATCCACCAGATCGACCACTGCCCCGTCTTGGCGTCGAACGATCGGGCAGCTACGCCGCGGTAAGTGTCGCCCGGAACTTCGAACACGGTGTCGTCGACATTAGCGTAGCCACCCATCAGTGGCTGGCAGAATAATGTCCCTTCGAATTCGATCCACTCGTGACTGTTGACGAGGCGATGCTTCAGCTTTCGATGATGGACTTGCCAGCGTCCGAATAAAAAATC